>Ga0081538_10000212_pt1 | contig 64889 bp, 64 predicted proteins | sample TabmetS5T2R1_FD_71022 | JGI IMG/M metagenome (GOLD analysis project Ga0081538, IMG submission 71022) | Tabebuia heterophylla rhizosphere microbial communities from the University of Puerto Rico - S5T2R1 | ecosystem: Host-associated > Plants > Roots > Rhizosphere ... | reverse complement strand
TGCTCCCAACCGTAAATACGGTCACGCACCGAGGGTGCGACTGCGCCTCGCATCGCTTGTGCGCGACGAGTGCGCGTAGCCGGAGGCTACGTGTGCGAGGAGCAACGCCGCGAGCGGGGATGCGGGCGCAGCCGAATGCCACCGTATTACGGGCGGGTGCACTTAGGTGAGGCGCACGTCGACACCCTCGGCCCGTAACCGGGTGACGAGCCCGTCCACCCCGTCGAAGTGATGCGCCCGCATCCCTATAGCCTCGGCGCCGGCGCAGTTGTCCTCGCAGTCATCGACGAACAGGCAGGCGGCTGGCGGGTGGCCGATCCGCTGGAGCAGGCCCTGGTAGAACGCGGAGTCCGGCTTGCGTACCCCCAGGTGGTAGCTTGCCCAGACGCCCTCGCAACAGGAGTCGAGGCCGAACGTGGCGCGGAGCTCCTCGATCCACACGGGGTAGTTGCTCGCAACGTAGCGGTCCAGGCGGCCGTGGACCGCGTCGAGCAGCGCCCGCATTCCTGGCAGGAACCGGTAGCCCTCCCGCCGGGCCGTATGGAAGGCCAACACATCGAGCGGGCGTCCCTCCTCGCCAGTGCGGAAGAACCGGCGGATGAACTCGGCCTCGTCGATCATGCCGCACTCGAACTCCGGCCAGGCGGTGAGGTCCCTCAGCTGGTGAGCGGCGACTGCCTCCAGACCGGTCGCCGCCTCGAGCGCCGCGAGATAGGGGTCGAAGAGCAGGGTCCCCATGAGATCCAGGCAAAGCGCGCGGAGCACAGGACCATTGTGCCGGCTGCGCTCCCGGCGCCCTACCCCTCTGGCACTATGAGCGGGGAGGAGGCACCGGTGGCGCAACCGACCCTGCACGGCACCTGGACAACCCTGCGGCCAGTCCGCGAGGAGGATGTCGAGCTGCTCGCCGCCATCCTCGCCGAGCCCGAGGTGCGCCGCTGGTGGTCCCGCTACGACCCGGACCAGGTGCGGGCCGAGTTCCTCGGCGAGCCCGACGTGGCGGCCTTCACGATCGAGGTCGACGGCGAGGTCGCCGGGGCGATCCAGTACGCGGAGGAGGCCGACGCCGACTACCGGCACGCGAGCATCGATGTGTTTCTCCACCCCGCTGCGCACGGCAGGGGTTTGGGCTCCGACGCCATCAGGACCTTGGCCCGGTACCTGTTCCACGGCCGCGGCCACCACCGGCTGACGATCGACCCCGCAGTTGGGAACACAAAGGCCATCGCCTGCTACGAGCGCGTCGGCTTCCACGAGGTCGGCGTCATGCGCCAGTACGAGCGCGACGAGCACGGGCAGTGGCATGACAACCTGCTGATGGACATGCTCAAGCACGAGCTGCGCTGATGCAGGTCCTCGCCTCCCGCGTCCTCCTGGAGCCCGCCGATTTCGAGCGGTCGATCGCCTTCTACGAGGAGGCGCTCGGCCTCGTCCGGTTCCGCGAGTGGGGCGAGCCGCCCCACCGTGGCGTCGTCTACTTCCTGGGTGGCGGCTACCTGGAGCTCCACGAGTCTGGCGGTAAGACCCCGCCGCGGGGAGTGCGGCTGTGGCTCCAGGTCGCCGATGCGCAAGCCACCTACGCCGAGCTAGCCGCTCACGGCGTCGAGATCGACGGACCGCCTGAGCGCAAACCATGGGGGCTGATCGAGATGGAGTTCCACGACCCGGATGGCTTGCAGCTCGTCATCGTCGAGACCCCGCTCGACCATCCGTTACGCAGGCGCCAGTGAGGTGGCGCCTCCCGTAAGCTCATCGAAGCAGCTGTTCACGGCGCTGCCGGCTGCGGCGTAGGGCGTGCCGCTCGTCTTCGGTGAGACCGCCCCATATGCCTGCGTTCTCGTTCGACTGGAGCGCCCACTCGAGGCACTCTGAGGCGACGGCACAGCCGAGGCACACCGCCTTGGCCCGCTCGATCTGCTCCAACGCGGGCCCGGTGGACCCATTCGGAAAGAACAACTCTGTATCCTTACCCAGGCATGCGGCCTGATCGCGCCATTCCATTGGTAACCCCTCTCCGTTTGACCGTGCGAGTATCGTCGGTGGCTGATGCACGATCTACTCTCACCCACAGCAACACCACCGCCACGCGCAAGCCAGCAGCGCCTTTACCTCCCCGCCCACCACCACAACACCACCGCTGAACAGGCAAAACACCAACCCACAAACCAAAAACTAACCCGCCGGGAGTAACAAAACCTCCCCACACCACCAAACAGAGAAAGCCCACACCCATGAAAATCACCAAAGAAGAGCGAGAGGCCCTCCGCAAAGAGCTGGCCGTCAAAGGCTACACACCACAAGACATCGCCCTCGTCATGCTCGGAAAATACAAAATCAGAATCCGCCTCGCGCTCCGCTGGGCGCACGGCATGACCCTCCAAGACGTCGCCGACGAATGGAACCAACACGACGCCTCCGGCCGCGCCCCCATGAGCGCATCACGAGCCAGCGACTACGAGCGCTGGCCAGACGGCGGCAAACGCCCCACCCCCTACGCCCTGCTCATGCTCGCCAAAATCTATGGCACCACCCCCGCGAGACTCCTCGACGACCGCGACTACGCCGCATGCAACGACAAACAACTCTTCGAGGCCGTCGAGCTCTCCCGCACCACCGACGCCAAGCCAACACCACCAGCCCAACCACAACTCCCAGCCACGCCACCGCCCCCACCACCCGAGCAACCGCCAGCCGCCAAACATCTGCCCCGGCGCAAGGTCGTCCAAGGCATCGGCGCCGCGGCCACCAGCCCATACCTCGAATCAATCGAGCTCATCCGCCGCACAGAGGCCTCCAACGTCGGCCCCCACACGCTCGACCAACTCGACCACACCATCCAACGCCTCGGGCTGCGTTACCTCCACACCCCCCTAGAGACCATGCTTGACGAGGTCCAAGACTGCCGGCGCTACGTCACCAACCTCTTACGCGGCAAACAGACACTCGCCCAAAAAACACACCTGTACAGCGTGGCAGGATGGCTGTCGATATTGCTCGGGCATCTCGCGCTCGACATGGGCGAGCACCCCCTGCTCGCGAATGGGCATTGCACGGCCGCGTTGCAGCTCGCCAATGAGGCAGGCGACGCCGAGCTGACCGCTTGGGCACGGGGAACGCAGGCCACGATCGCCACGCACCGTGAGCCCACGGAGGCGGTGAAATTTTGCGAGGCTGGACGCCAGGCGGCGCCAGCGGGCTCGGTCATCGCTGTACGGCTGCTGGGGCTGGAGGCACGGGCATATGGCCGGATGGGCGAGAGAAGACCTGCCGAGCAAGGGATGGCGGCGGCGGAGCGGGCGTTCGACAGCTTGGCGGAGGCAGAGCAGCCCGAGGGCGGCATCTTCTCCTTTGACTGCACGTACCTTCCTACCTACGGAGGAACGGCGTACACCTGGCTCCAGCAACCGAGGCGCGCTCAAGCATGCGCAGAGCAGGCAATTGTGCTCTGCGATGCCGTGCCGCACTGGCCGGTCGCGCGTGTACTGACCCGTGTCGACCTCGCGACCGCGCTAGGTCAGGGCGGCGACATTGAAGGCGCGGGCAAGGTAGGCGCCGAGGCGCTGCACCTCTGCGCCGCCGGCCGCCGCACCGTCCCGATGGCGAGATGGTTCGCCGAGCTGCTGAAAGGGCTGCAGCCGCACCACGACGTGGAGGCCATCCGCGACCTGACGGAGCTGTTCCACGAGGTGTTCCCTCACGGCACTGGCGGCGCCGCGTAGCCATGGACCGCTGAGGAGGTCGCCGACGTCGGCCGCCCAACCACCACAGGCTGGTAGACCGCTCATGCCCGCGTCGCGCGGAGCGCCTGGAACCGGCAGGATGACCGCGTGCCCACACTTGCTGAGCTGGAGGCGCAGATCACGAGCTGCCGAGCGTGCCCGCGCCTTGTCGCCTGGCGTGAGGAGGTAGCCCGGACCAAGCGTGCCGCCTACGCCGACCAGGAGTACTGGGGGCGGCCAGTCCCCGGCTTCGGCGATCCGGACGCGCGCCTGGCCATCGTCGGGTTGGCGCCAGGCGCCCACGGCGCCAACCGCACGGGCCGGATGTTCACCGGCGACCGGTCCGGCGATGTGCTGTTCGCCGCGCTGCATCGGGCAGGGTTCGCGAGCCAGCCCACCTCGCGCTTCAGGGGGGACGGGCTTGCCCTCCACGACTGCTGGATCACCGCCCCAGTCCGTTGCGCGCCACCGGGCAACCGTCCGCTGCGGGAGGAGCGGGACCGCTGCGCTCCGTACCTATCCACGGAACTCGCGATCCTCCCTGTCCAAGTCGCCCTCGCCCTTGGCGCGTTTGCGTGGGACGCGTTGCTCCGCCACTATGGCCCACTGCGGCCTAAGCCGCAGTTCGGGCACGGCTCGCAAGCGCGGCTGGACAGCGTGACACTCCTGGGCAGCTACCACGTGAGCCAACAGAACACGTTCACTGGCAAGCTAACCCCAGCGATGCTCGACGCGGTGCTCACGCGGGCGGCGATGATGCTGCGCTGACCGCTCACGGCAGGCGAGCAAGCGCAAGAACCGCTACCGTTACGCATTCCCAAGACCGCGACGCAAAGGTGTGGCCGTGACGGACTGGATGACGATCCGGGTGGTGCTCACCGGCCGCGAGAGCCTGCCGCTGGTGCCGCCACCAGGGCGGGTCTTGCTCGCCCATGCCGACCACTCGTTTGCCGACCTCGCCGACGCAATCGATGTCGCGTTCGCAAGGTGGGATCTCACCCCGCTCCATGAGTTTGCCGTCGAGGGTCGGCGGCTCGCGGCCGAGCCTGATGAGGCTGATATCGAGGACAGCGACGAGGTAACTGTCGGAGAGGTGGGGCTGCGGCCAGGCTCGCGGTTCATCTACCTCTTTGATCTGGCGAAGCGGTGGACACACGACTGCACAGTCCAGGAGGTTGGCGTCGACCCATACGAGCTGGCGGGCGAAGAGCCAGACCTGCCGACGGCGATCCTGGGTTGGGGGACGATCCCCGACCAGCATGGCCGGTACACCGAGTATGCAGATGAATTCGAGGAGGCTCCTGAGTTCGACGCGTTCGGCGACAGCGGCCTGTTCAGCGACTTCGACATTGAGGAGGAAATCGCGGCATGGGACGAGGCCGAGGCGGCGTCCTGGGAGATTGTGGCGAAGGCCCTCGCAGGCGTCGAGCGCCCGCTTCCGGCGCAGGACCTCGCGATGGCTGCGGCTCGGATACGAGCGCAGGCCTCCGAGCCCCGCTGGCCCTACGATGTGCTGCTTGCGGCCGGGGGCCTGGAGGGCGCAGAGCTGCCAGCCGACGATCAGCAGCTGTGGCTGGAGCTCGCCTCTGGCGTGGTATCCCCGCGCGATGAGACCCCGCTCGACGACGAGCTTGAGGCGTCGTGGTACTGCCTTGACCTAGCTGACTGGGTTGGGACGGTGATCGGCCTCGTCCGTAGCGGTGTGGGCCACTTAGCAGAGCCCGAGGAGCTGATCCGGCTGATTGAGATCTGCCCTGAGGTCGAGGTCGAAGAGACCGACCCCGACGACGTCATCATCCTTGCCAGCGCCTTCGAGACGGTCGTGAGCCTGTGGGAGGCTCTCGGCGCGGTCGACTCGAACCGCCGCCTCACCCCCCTTGGCCGGTGGGGGCTGCCGGAGGCATTGCGCCTCGCTTGGACAGAGTGAGCGCCTACTGGTAGCCCTCAGCGGAGGCGCGGATCCAGTCGAGCAGGTGCGCGGTCCTCACGCTGTCCGTGACCGGGTGCGTGGCACACGTGCCACTGGACGCCGCGTCAGCGAAGGCGAGGATCATCCGCTCGTAGGGGTCAGCCCGCCACTCCCCCAGACTCTCGGCGCCACGCAGGATCGTCGCGGGCTCGTCGCGCCAGGCGGTGAACGGCCGTGGGACGCTCAAGGTCGCCTCGGTGCCGACGACCTCAAGGTGTTGATGCTCGGCACCGTCGAAGCTCGCGTGCAGGGTTGCGAGCATCCCGGAGGGGAATCCAAGCAGCGCGGCGACCGTGCCATCGACGCCCGTAGCCCAGCGGCGCTGCTCCGCTCGGACGACATCGGGCTCCTCGCCCGCGAGCCAACGGATAATTGCCGCGCCGTAGTGCCCCACGTCGAGCAGCGCGCCACCCCCATGCTCAGGTAACGCACGGTAGCTGTCCGCCATGCGCATTGGGAACGCAAATGCGGCGTGGATCAGGCGCACCGCGCCAACCCCGCCACCGCGCACAAGCTCGAGAAGCGCGCTTGTGCGGGGGTGGAAGCGGGTCATCACGGCCTCCATGAGCAGCCGGCCACTCCGGGCGGCGGCCGTGGCCATGCGGGTGGCGCTCTCGGCGTTGAGTGAGAGCGGCTTTTCGCACAACACGTGTTTCCCCGCATCGAGCGCAGCAAGCGTCCACAGCTCGTGAAGGTCGTTGGGCAGCGCGACGTAGACGGCATCGACGTCGCTGGCCGTCACGACCTCCTCGTACGAGCCGCGGGCCCGCCGGACCCCTTGTGCCGCCGCGAATGTCCGGGCACGTGCCAGTGACCGGGAGCCCACAACCGCGAGATCGTGGCCGCATCCTCTCATGGCAGGCGCCACTGCCCGGCTGGCGACGAACCCCGTGCCAAGCATCCCCCACCGCAGCATCACCGCGCAGGCTACCGCCCCCAGCTCACAAGGCGGCTGCCCTCTCGGGCGCTGCGGGATGCAGCATCGAGCACCGCGGTCGTACGGCGCGCCTGGGCCGGGGTGACCGCGAGCGGCTCACCGGTCAGAAGGTGGTCGGCGAGATTGCGGTGGAACGGGGCGTGGAGCCGTGGTGGCAGCGCGAGCGCCTCGACGTGGGCGCGGGGTGTGTCGCCTGGGATATGCACCCGTACGTCGGCCTGGGCGTCGGTGCGCGCCAGCGGCGTGACGACCAACTCTCCCGATACGTGCTGGGCGGTTGCCCGCTCCTCGCGCCACTCAGCCGTAATGGCGCCGCGCGTGCCAAGGACGTACCACTTCGGCTTCGGCGCGGCGGCGATGTCAGAGTGGATGAACTCTGCCTCCTCCCCTCCGGCAAAGCGGATGGTCACGCGAGCCATGTCCGCATTTGTCACGTCACGCCAGACCCGCTTGTGCCGCGCCCCTGAGACCGCGGCAATGGGCGTGTCGATGAGTTGGAGGATCCAGTCGATGTAGTGGCTGCCCCAGTCATAGATCACGCCGCCGGAGATGGGCTCGTGGCTGTGCCAGTAGCGGCACGGATGAGCGAAGCCGCCGACGAACGCCTCGATATGCAAAACCTCACCGATACGCCCGCTGCGAACGCAGGCTAAGACGGTACGGAAGTCGGGATCCCAGCGCCGGTTCTGGTACACAGTAAGGACACGGCCGGCCTCGGCCGCAACGCTGATGACCTCGTCGGCCTCGGCGGCGGTCAGCGCAAAGGGCTTCTCGACAACGACATGCTTGCCCGCGCGAAGCAGCGCGATAGCGGTCTCCGCGTGGCGGTTCGGCGGCACGCTGACCAGGACGATGTCGATGCTCTGGTCAGCCTCCAAGACGGCGGCGTCATTGACCCGCCGCGCCTCGGGAAACGCACACGCCACCTCCTCCAGCCGGCCACGGTCACGGTCACAGACGGCGGCGAACTCAAGGCCGTCCACGGTGGCGATCGCCATCGCGTGCTCCGCGCCGATCACGCCATACCCAAGCATCCCAATACGGAGCGGCGCCGGCTCAACGAGCCCCGCAGCGTGCCGCACCGCGCGGAGCACGACCCGAGCGAAGCGCTCGTCAGCGCACGCCTGTGGGCTGTTACCTAGCGTGATGACGACTGCACGACCGCATGACCAGGCAAGCGTCTGCTCCCGGAAGTGCCAAGTCGTTGACAGCCACAGGTCCGCATCAGCGGGGACGCCCGCGTCCAGCCAGGCGTCGTCAGTCAGCGTGATGGCGGGGTCCAACCGCCACAGCGCTGGGTGGGGAGCGCTTTTGACGACGATCTCAGTTCGAGGTTGGCGCTGCCCTGGCTTACCGACGGAGCCGGTGATCAAGGATGCGTCCCTCCACGAATGAAGCGTGTGCCCCAGCAGCACCAGCCCGCCACCGCGTAAGAGGTGGGCAGCGATGGTTTGCTCAGTCGCCTCTCGCAGGGGTTGCTCGTCTACGAGCGCGACAAGGACGTCAGCAGAGGACGCCGCCGACGCCCATGACAGGCCCCCCTCCGCAGGGCCGATCTGCAAGCCGTCGATCCGCTTGAGCCATGAGTAAAGCGGCGCTATCCGCGCCGCAGCCGGCTCGTCGACCAGGAGCGCCACACGCACGAGCTACTCCGATCATGAAAGTCTGACCGAAAACGGACACCCTAGTCCAAGGGTGGCTCGGCGTGTGGAAAAGTTCCCCGAGCGCGGGAGTTGATTACGCCGCGGTGTCGGAGAGCGCCCGGCCCCGTGACGGGTGGCGCAGCTTCGCCAGCGCCCGGGCCTCCAGCTGGCGGATGCGCTCCCGCGTAAGGCCGAAGAAACGGCCGACGTCGTCGAGCGTGCGCGCCTCGCCGTCCAACAGGCCAAAGCGCAGCTCAAGAATGATCCGCTCGCGCTCGGGCAGCCCGCGGACGACATCGAGAAGCTCTTGCCGGGCGAGGCCCTTTGCCGCGACCTCCATGGGATCCTCAGCGTTGCGATCCTCGATAAAGTCACCAAGCTCAGCGTCGCCGTCCTCGCCAACCGGCGTCTCCAGGGACGTCGGCGTCCGAGCATAGGTGAGCAGCTCCTCGACCGTCGCGGCGTCCTCGCCAAGCTCCTCAGCGAGCTCCTCAAGCGCCGGCTCGCGGCCGAGCGCCTCGGCGAGGTCGCGCTGCATCGACAGGGCGCGCCGGACGCGCTCCATCATGTGGACCGGCAGCCGGATCGTACGGCCCTTGTCCGCGACGCCGCGCCCCACCGCCTGGCGGATCCACCAGGTCGCATACGTGGAGAACTTGTACCCACGCCGGTAGTCGAACTTCTCGACCGCGCGGAGTAGGCCAAGGTTCCCCTCTTGGATCAAATCGAGCAGTGGGAGACCTTGCCCCTGATAGCGTTTCGCAACCGAGACCACCAGCCGGAGGTTTGCTTGGACGAGCCGCTCCTTAGCGCGTTTGCCATCCCGATCGGCTTGCATGAGTTGGCGTCGCCGGGTGGGAGAGAACTTCTGCTGCTCCGCCAGCACCCGCTCGGCCTCCAGCCCCGCTTCGTACCGCTTCGCGAGGTCAACTTCTTCCTCAGCGGTCAGCAGGGCGGTCCGGGCCATCTCACGCAGATACAGCTGCACGTGGTCATGCAGCGGCATCTCCTCGACCATCTGCGGCACGGTCGCTCCTAACCCTTCACGACGCGATGAGCATCGCACATCACGCATGCCCGACTCGCCAGCTCCGGAATGGTAACAGGACGGGAGCGCTCCAGATCTCGACTGCGGTCAACGCTTGAGGGGTCTGGCGCACCCATCCTGCTGTGGCGATTCCCATTGAGTTAGATAGGCACTCACAGCCCCCGGCATCGGGGAGAGAGCGCTGATGACAAGGGTACGACGAATCTACCCGCGGAAAGCAAGTTCTTTTGTTCGCCGCTCGGACCAGCGTACACCCTCGGGTTCCAGTTACTGGCGTCGACGGTCGCCCGCTGATCGCGCTCCCAGCGAAATCGGGCTGATGACCAGCATCAACATGACTCTCGCGTCACCCCATCACCGCCAGGAACGCCGACGGCCTCTTGTCAACTAGGCCGGTGGTCCTCGGCTTGCCCACTTGCCACAATCTCCTGGTCTGGGAAGGGCGCCTTTACCCATTCAAGGTCGTGAGCGTAACGGGCCGCCCGCTCGACTAATGGTCGGAAGAGGTCCCAAGCGCTCATGCCGCCCGCCCACTGGGGCGGATCGCCGAGCAGCTTCAGTGGTGCGGCGGGGATCGATGGGGGATGCAGGACGGGAAGGTGCAGCTCCTTTAGAGGAGCGCGGGCCTGAGTCCATCCCTCCGCCTGGAGTTCAGCGATCGACATACCCGCTTCGCGCTCTGGGCGGACCGCACGCTGGCGAGCACCCGCGAGGTCGGCGAGGAGGCGGTCCCGGCCACGCCCACGGAGACGCAAGAGGACGAACGGATCGCGCGCCAGAAGGTCGGCGGCCGCCTCCCACACTCCCACTGCGTGCGGGCATACGGCAGCAGAGTCCCCACACGCACAGGTCACGTCAAGCTCGTCAATCGCCGGGAACAGCCTGATCCCTATGGCTTTCAGCTCGACGTCAAGCCCGTCGGGCATCAAGCCAGCGAGCAGCCGCGCGCTGTGGCGCACTTGGCTCACGAGCAGGTCGATCACGCGCGTCCACTGGGCATCGTCCAGTACGCCAACAGAGACCTCCACAAGGTGCGGCGTCGCGCGGCTACCTTGCACGCGGCCGGAGAGCAGCCCCGCAGTCGCCCGGACCCCGGACACTCGCCCCGAGCGGTAGAGCTGCCGTCCCTGGCCGACCCGGCGAGTGAGCCTGGGATCCTCAACGACCGCGCGCCACTGCGTCGTCCAGCTGCTCATTTGTGCCCGTCCTCATCCCGAGACCCCCGCTGGCTGGTGTGGCCTGCGGGCGCAGCCTCACCCACGGCTCCCCACCCGCCGTCGGGCGCGCCCACATCTCCGCCCTCCCACGAAGCCCTCATCAGCTCCTCATCGTCATCGAGGTCGACGATGCTCACATCGCGCGAGAGGGCGACCAGCTCCGCGAGGGCCTCATCGTCAAGCTCGGTGATCCACGCCTCGCCCGCGCCCACGACCGCGTCGACGAGGGCACGTTTACGCTCGAGGAGCTCAGCGATCCGCTCCTCGAGCGTCCCTGCGGTGACAAGCTTGTGGACCTCGACCGTCCGGGTCTGTCCGATCCGATGCGCGCGATCAGTCGCTTGGTCCTCGACCGCGGGGTTCCACCAGCGGTCATAGTGGATGACATGAGTCGCGGCGGTCAGGTTCAACCCGGTGCCACCCGCCCGGAGGCTCACGATGAGCACCGGGCTTGCGTCAGGGTCGGACTGGAAACGCTCGACCATCCGGTCCCGCCCGCCCACGGCGACACCACCATGGAGGAACGGCACGTCCACGTCGAGATCGCGGGACAGCTGCGCGGTCAGCAACCGGCCCATCGCGGCAAACTGTGTGAATATGAGCAGCCGGTCCCCGGCATGAGTCGCCTCGGCAACGATCTCCTGCGTAGCGGCGAGCTTGCCAGCACGGCCCGGCAGGCGCGGAGCGGTCTCGTCAAGGTACTGCGCGGGATGGTTGCAGATCTGCTTGAGCTCAGTGAGCAGGGCAAGGATGCGACCTCGACGCTGCATCTTCTCAGCCCCCGCGAGCATCGACAGCGTGCGGTCGACCGCCGCCTGGTAGAGCGCGGCTTGCTCGGCGGTGAGCGGGCAGATCACGGTGCGCTCGATCTTGGACGGCAGGTCGGCGACGACCGCCGGGTCGGTCTTCGAGCGACGGAGCACGAATGGCGCCACGAGGCGCCGCAGCCGCGCCGCAGCCGCGCCGTCATGACGCTTCTCGATCGGCGCGGCGAACCGCCGGCCAAAGCTCGCCCGGGTCCCCAAGAGCCCAGGGTTCGTCGCGTCTAACACCGACCACAGCTCAGAGAGCCGGTTCTCTAAGGGGGTGCCGGTCAGCGCCACCACTTGCCGCGCGCGCAGCCGCCGGACCGCCCGGGCCGCGGCCGTGGCGGGGTTCTTCACGTATTGAGCCTCGTCCAGCGCGACAACATCCCAGTCCACAGCAGCGAGCAGGTCGGCGTCCCGCCGGAGCGTCCCATACGTCGTCAGCACCGACCCCGCCAACCCCCCCAGCGTCCTCGGGCGGTCCGCTCCGTGATAGCGCACCACCGGCATCTGCGGGGCGAACCGATGCACCTCCCGCTCCCAGTTCCCCACCACCGAGGTGGGGCACACGATCAAGAATGGCCCCTGCGCTGGCCGATCGAGCAGATGTGCGATGAGCTGGATCGTCTTTCCCAACCCCATGTCGTCCGCAAGGACAGCGCCGAGGCCAAGCTCGCCCATGCCTCCCAACCAGGCGACGCCGCGGCGCTGGTACCCGCGCAGCTCGCCGACAAAGCCATCGGGCGTCCTGGGAGCAGGCGGGTGGTCGCAGGCGGCGCGGATCCGATCGAGCAGCAAGGCAACGCCGCCGTCGGCCACCACCTCGATCGGCTCGGCGCCCACCTCATCTGGGTCTTGATCAAGCGCTCGATCGAGCGGGGACTCCCCGAACCCCTGATCGAGCGGGGACTCCCCGAACCCCTGATCGAGCGGGAAGCCCCTGAACCCCTGATCGAGCGGGGACTCCCCGTCGGCGAACCATGCGGCGTTGCCTTCCAGGCTGAGCGCAAGCGCCTCGGATAGCGACATCTCGCCAGCCTCGCGAAGCCGGCCGAACCACTCGCGCGAGCCGGGGTCCACGCGCACCCACCGGTCGCGCCACCGCACGAGCGGGGACTTCGCGGCGACGATCGCCGCAAATTCCTCCTCGCTGAGCGTTTCGTCTCCCAGCGCGATCTCCCATCGGAAGCCGGTAAGCAGGCCGGTGAGCATCGGACTCCCGCCGCTGCTGCCACCAGCGCGGGTGCCGGGGAGCCGCGCGAGACCCGGCGCCTCAGGCTCCCCAGCCCCAGGAGGGAGAGGTGGGAGCGGCTCCGCGTGGCGCTCCCCCGCTCCCCAGACTCCCACACGCAGGCGGGGACGGAGACGCTGGCGGACGAGATCGCCTGGCAGCCGCACGACCACGCCAACGGCACTCAGCAGTTGTGACGCTTCGCTGAGGAGCTGGCAGGCCTGGTCGAGATCGAGGTCCAGGTGCTCAGGCGCCGGCTCGCGGAGCACCGCGTCGAGCGGGGGGAACATACGGGCGCAGCGGCCAAGCCCGCGCAGCAGCGTCTCCTGGAGTGCAGATGCGTCGTGCGCGGCGCTGGATGCAGCCCAGACGTCGGCCGCCGGACGAAGCTCCCCATCCGGAGTGCGCACGCCGAACTCGATCCGCCATACGCCGTCCTGCGTGTCCGGCGCGACGAGCTGGAGCTCCGTCGCCCCCACCCCACCGTTCTGGATTGCGCTCGCGTGCCAGCCGCTGACGCTCGCTACCAACTCAGCGGCGTCCTCGCGCAGCGGGACGAGCGAGTCCCGGGGGTCAGCGAGCGCCTCCGCCCAACGGGCGGTCCATGGCAGCAGGCGCGCCCGAGGTCTGCCAGCCGGCGGCGCTGACCCACCATCGCGCGCGGCTAAGTCAACGACGGCATCGAGGAGCGCCCGAAGGAGCGCGGCCGGCTCCCAAATAGAGCCTCTCGGCGCCTGCCCACCGTTCATCCGCGCGGGTTCCCCACCCGCACCCTTGGACCATGCGGGTTCCCCACCCGCACCCCTCCACGCGGGTTCCCCACCCGCACCCTTGGACCATGCGGGTTCCCCACGCGCACCCCCGCACACGAGCGCGTGCCCGGCACGAGGCATCGCAGCGGCGAGCCTAGCCAGGAGTCCACTCGCCTCAGCGTCCTGGACGAGTGCCCGCCAGACGCCGTGCACTTGGCCTGCGCCGCCGCCCATCAGGGGTGCCCCGAGGGCCTCCTCTGGGGTGCCACGGCCCCTCACAGCCACGAGCGTGGGGGCCAGATAGTGCCCGCGTACAAGCCTCACAGCCAGCCGGGCAGCCAACGCCCAGACCGTCGCCGAGGCAGGTGTCCGCTTCCATGTGGGCGCGTCCTCGAGCTGGATCGGGAGCGTGAGGAGCGCAGGCAACGCTGCGCGTAACGGGACGGTCCAAGCCAGGACGTCATCAGCCACAATCTGTCCGCCGGCTGGCCTCGCGACCCGCATCCGCTCCAAAGTCCCCTGGGCGAGCCCCAAGCGCGCTGCCGCACGCTGTGGATCACCAGCCTCGTCGACCACATACACAACAAACCGCCCGTTTGCTGGCATAACGGTATCCGGGCAGAACATCATCTGCGGGGCAAAAACGGTCAGCGCGCAACCTCCGAAAAAGATCGCAGGATCCGGCCTACGCTACCGCAGCAGCCAGTTCGCTCTCCAGGACGTGCTCCCCCAGGGAGCATCGGGAGCCTTCCCATGGCACCCCGCAGGCGCCCTCACCTCACAGGTGTACCAACAAGCGGTCTACGCGCAACAGGTGTCGGCCAGCGACTCGGCGCGAAACGTGCGCACGGCCTCCGCTCCCGCAAGCGCGGCGATGCCAAGCCCAGCCGCTGGATCGGCCCACCACCAGCCGAGCAATGCGTTCGCGGACAAGCCCACCAGGAGAACCAATGACAAGCCCGCGCAGAGGAGCGTCTGGCGCGCCTCAGAGGCCACAGCGCGCGAGCCGAGCGGCAGCGCGAGCCGCTGCTTCGCCCTGGCGAACATCGGCATGGCCACTAGCGAGAGCATCGCCATCGCGATTCCAGGCAAGCTCGTGTCGGGGGCATCCTGGCCGAGCAGGTGCCGGAGCGACTCGAATCCCACGTATACCGCGAGCAGCGCGAAGCTCCAGGCGATCAAGCGCGTTGCCATCCGGTCCACCTCGGCCATGCAGCCGCCATAGCGCTCGGACCGCAAGCGCCATGCCACGACAAGCGCCGCGGAGACCTCGATGCCCGAGTCCAGCCCAAACCCGACCAGACTCACCGACCCCGCCATGAGACCGGCGATGACCGCGACGACCCCCTCGACCACGTTCCAGCCGATCGTGGCGGCGTTCCATAAGCGGACGCGGCGCAGCGCCTCCGCGCGGGCGATCGGGACGGCGCACATCGCTCACATTCTCGCTTCCGGTCGCAGGGTGGAGTGGAACCGCTGAGAGCAAACTGGCCTCAAGGCGGAAAAAACGGCCATCAGGATGATGCCCACTTGACCTATGCCGTTTACCAGCGTTTGATCGAAGTCAGCCTCCTCCCCAGCCGAGAACCCGCGGGAGAGCGTCGTGCCGAGTAGCCAGCGAATCCACCGAGAACACCAGCATGAAGATTTCCTCGCCCAGTATCACTACGAGGCTGGGCAGCCGAAAAATTTTCTCCGTGCCTGCTTGCTGCTCCTCTTGAGGGAGCAGCCCGGCCACGGGTACGACTTGGTCGAGCGACTCAAGGATTTCGGGTTCGACAAGGACCCGGGCGGGGTCTATCGCGCGCTACGGGCGCTTGAGCGTGACGGGCTTCTGCACTCCGCGTGGGAGGCATCGCCCGCTGGGCCGGCTCGGCGGGGATACGAGCTGACCTGGGAGGGTGAGCAGGTGCTCGCTGCGTGGTCGGCCACGCTAGCCGGCAGCCGGGCAATGCTCGACAAGTACCTGACTCGCTACCAGAGCTCACACACGGGCGTCCCGAATGGGCGCTCCGGGTGACCGCGCTCACCTCCCCCACCGCCTCCGCGTAGCGGCGCGGTCAGTCGAGGACCGCGGCGGGACCCGGGTGGCGTAGCCGCTCGTTGGTCATACGCAGGGTTTGCGCCGTATAGGCGAGGAGGTTGTGGAGCTGCCGCTGGGTAAGCCGGTCGCAGACCCAATCCCAGTGAAGCGCGACGAGATCACCCGGCCGGAGATCCGTGACGAAACCGCGACCGGCGACCGCTCTCGTCACCGTCTCTGTCTCGATCGGGCCGAACGTGAGCTGACGGCCGTCCCAGTGTAACGGGCGGGACTGGACGACGACCTCATCGCCGGAGCACGAGATTACCTGGCCAGGACGGATCCGGCACCGGTCGAGGATCCGTAGTGGCGGCCCCCCGCATTGCTCGCGCCGCAACAAGCCGACCCAGGGGTAGACGCAGAAGACATGGAAGCTGTGGTGGGGTCTACCGCCAGCGGGGATTGCCTCGGCGAGCCGGCTCCACGCGGGCCCGGCGCTGACGCGGAACCTCCGCTCCAGTGAGCGGCCAAAGGTCACCGTGTCGATCCGGTCAAGCAAGCGGTTACCAATCCAGTACGCCTCAACGATCCGATGATCCAGCGGGTCGCCGACGCCAGTGACCTCGGCAATCAGGGACAAGTACGGCCACGCGCCGCGAAACGACTGGGCGATCCGGATGAGCCCAGGATCGACAAAGCCCTTCGCGCCGTAGTCAAGCAGCGCCTCAGGATCCGCAGGCCCGCAATATCCCTGCTCATTTGGGGGATACGCGTAACGCGCGAAGAGTAATGGCCCATATCCCCCAGGTCGCGCCGAAGGGCCCTCGGGCTGGGCCAACGTCTGGGGACCAGGATCCATGCCGATACTCCTCATCCACCCTGGCGTCTCCGATCGGGCTCACCGTACGCTTGGCACCGCCACCTCGCCAGAAGTTATCGAAAGCCTTCCCCAGATCCTTCACGCGTATCCAGCCGCAGCGGAAGCGGCACGCCTTCCGCGCCAGTCCGCTTAAGAACGCAGCCCTCCGTGTGGCCAGGGGTCGTCGAGCGACCACCGGCAGCGGTCCCCACGGATCACCATCGTGTCGAGTTCGGCGATCAGATCGTTGAAGAACGCCGTCCAGCGGTCGTCTTCGTCGACCGGCCACTCGCCAGTGAAGTACATCCACGCATCGGGCAGGTCGGTAGGGGGCTGGACCTGGCCGCGCGCCCAACGGTAATCGTCACCACGTCGCTCGAGGTAGATGAGCTCCCCAGTCGCCGGCGCAACCGCCCGCAGCTCTATGCCGAGTTGGTCTGGTGTCATGGCTGCGTTTCCTCCTTGGGCAAGCGCTGCCGCTCCCGCGCTCTCGAATCCAACGGCATGGCCCCCCGGTTCATCGACCACGTCTGACCGCCTAAGCGCCCCTCTCGGGCTTCCTCGGGGGGGCGCAGCCGATACTCCGAGCGGAGCATCGCTCCGATGTCTCTACCCTCATTCATCGCCAGACACGGTCGACGATAGTCGCAGGCCAAACAGTGCTCAGGCGAGGGGCTTGGGTAGAGGGAGAGGTCGGGCTCTGTCATCTCCATAGCCTCAAGGGCAAGCATCACGCCGGCCTGGTCAAGCTCGGCCCGGCTCCGAGGGATGCGGGTCCGCCGAAAGGCTCCACCCTCTAACCGTGATACGCCCGGCGCCGGCTCCTGTGCGGCCTGGGCATACATTCGCCGATGCTGCGCGACCGGCCCGGTTGGCGCTGTTGGCGCGTGAGCAGCAGCGGGAACGACATCGGCGCGCAGCTCGTTGTAGATCGTCCCCGCGATGCGCATGCCGAGATAAAAGTGTTCCCAAGCCCAGCAGAACGAGACGCCCCGCTCGTCGAGCAACAGCTCGTCGACGTCAGTCCATCCGCCGCGCACGACCCTGTGGTCAATAACCCAGTAGGCGTCGGCCTCGTCAATGACCAGCATCGCGATCCGACCCTCATAGCGGATCTCCCCAGCTGTCGGCGAGGTCAGGTCCTGGCCGTCGTACCGTGGATCGGGGATCTGGATGAAGAAGTCAGTCTCAACACGAACCGGCCAGAACCGATCGACCGAGGGCGCCCACTCGAAGTATCTGTTCAGCAGCCGGTGGCCGAGTTCGCGCTGCTCCTGGAGGTCTGCCTCCTGCGCCTCGGTCGGCACACCCATGCGCTCCCGCTGCCTCGCGACCGACTTGTCGAAGGCACTGTGCACGAGCGGCAGGACGATCTGGCGGTTCCACTCCCACATTCCGGGGAAGTAGTAGACGGCCAGAGCATCACGCATGGCCTCACCGAGATCGACCGACCATGCTGGGGTGGTGGGCTCATAGTTCTGGCGGCTGCGAGAGCCGAGATCCCAAGCGCGGCGGCAGCGCCTGAACAAGACACGGTCCTCGGGGCGGATGACGTATGGCATTTCAGGCCGTTATCGGTCGCAGTCGGAGGTCCAGCATGGCGGTAACCCAGGCTTGGACACTAGGTGATCTCGACATCTAGCTTGGGCTCTACACTTACCCCTCACCTAGGCATCCCCACAGACTGGACCGACCTAGGAGGACAACCTAATTCGGGCGTCCGCCATGATGCCGACGCCCGAGGAGAGGGTGGACACGTGGCGGCTACTGAAGAAGCAGCACCAATCCACATTCTCTGGATCCAGGCCGGTCTGAGCTGCGATGGGGACTCTGTCGCGCTGACCGCAGCTACCCAGCCCAGCATTGAAGAGATCGCGCTAGGCGCGCTGCCGGGTCTCCCACCGATCGCGGTGCACTGGCCGCTCATCGACTACGAGTGTGGCCCGGAGCAAGGCGCTGACACGTTCATCGAGTGGTTCCACATGGCCGACCGTGGCGAGCTGGAGCCGTTCGTGCTGGTCTTAGAAGGGTCCATCGCCAACGAGCAGATCAAGAAGGAAGGCTACTGGACTGGCTTCGGGAACAACCCCGAGACCGGACAGCCGATTACGATGCAGGAGTGGATCGACCGCCTGGCTCCTAAGGCGCTTGCGATCCTCGCGGTCGGCACCTGCGCCACCTATGGAGGCATCCACGCGATGCAGGGCAACCCCACGGGGGCCATGGGTGTTGCCGACTACCTGGGTTGGAGCTGGAAGTCCAAAGCCGGCATCCCGATCGTGAACGTACCGGGGTGCCCGATCCACCCCGACAACCTGTCCGAGACAATTCTCTACTTGCTCTACATGGCCACCGGCCAGGCCCCACTGATCCCGCTGGACGACGCGCTCCGCCCCGCTTGGCTGTTCGGTCAGACGGTGCACGAGGGCTGCGACCGAGCGGGCTACTACGAGCAGGGCGAGTTCGCTACCGAGTACGGATCTCCAACTTGCCTAGTCAAGCTGGGCTGCTGGGGTCCGGTAGTCAAGTGCAACGTCCCGAAGCGCGGATGGATCAATGGGATCGGCGGCTGCCCGAACGTCGGTGGCATCTGCATTGGCTGCACAATGCCGGGCTTCCCCGACAAGTTCATGCCGTTCATGGACGAGCCACCCGGCTCGAAGGTCTCGACCGCCGCGAGTGGGGCGTACGGAGGCATTATCCGAACCCTCCGCAACATCACGGCGAAGACCGTCGACGAAGAGCCGAAGTGGCGGAAGCCAGGAACTGCACTCACCACCGGCTATCAACGGCCATGGTGAGAAGGCTCGGTAATCCACACGAGTAGGGGACCAAGGGTCTCAGGAGGAAACGATGACAGCAGCTTATAGAGGTCCCAGTACCGGCGGTGGCGTCGTCGAGATGGCGTGGGACCCGATCACCCGCATCGTGGGGAGTCTCGGGATCTACGCCAAAATCGACTTCGGAAACCGGAAGGTGCTCGAGTGCCACAGCACCTCGTCGGTGTTCCGCGGCTACAGCATCTTCATGAAGGGCAAAGACCCGCGCGACGCGCACTTCATCACCAGCCGCATCTGCGGCATCTGCGGTGACAACCACTGCGCGTGCTCGGTTTACAACCAGAACATGGCCTACGGGATCGCACCACCACATCTTGGTGAGTGGATCATCAACCTCGGCGAAGCCGCCGAGTACATCTTCGACCACAACATCTTCCAGGAGAACCTGGTCGGGGTGGACTACTGCGAGAAGATGGTCTCGGAGACCAACCCCGGCGTTTTGGAACGGGCGAACCGCACGGAGGCGCCAGGCGCTGCCGAGCACGGACACAAGACCATCGGCGACATCATGCGGTCGCTGAACCCGCTTTCGGGTGAGTTGTACCGCGAGGCGCTGCAGGTCAGCCGCTATACCCGTGAGATGTTCTGCCTGATGGAGGGACGGCACGTCCACCCGTCGACGCTCTACCCGGGCGGCGTGGGGACGGTAGCCACGATCCAACTCTTCACGGATTACCTGACTCGCTTGTCACGGTACGCCGAGTTCATGAAGAGGATCGTTCCGCTGCATGACGACCTCTTCAACTTCTTCTACGAGGCGATGCCCGGCTACGAGATGGTGGGGTACCGGCGTACCCTTACCGGATGCTGGGGCGCGCTGTACGACCCGGAGTACACGGACTTCAAGTACGAGAACATGACGAACTGGGGCCGCAAGATGTTCGTGACCCCGGGCGTCGTGGTCGACGGGAAGCTCGTCACCACCGACCTGGTCGAGATCAACCTTGGTCTCCGCATTCTTCTCGGCCACTCGTTCTACGAGGACTGGGAAGACCAGGAGATGTTCGTCACGAAGGACCCGATCGGCAATCCGGTCGACCGGCGTCACCCGTGGAACCAGCACACGATCCCGAAGCCAGCCAAGCGCGACTGGGACGGCGCATACAGCTGGACGATGTCCCCGCGTTGGTTCGATGGCCAGAACTACCTGGTGCTCGACACCGGCGGCGGGCCGCTCGCCCGGCTGTGGCCAATCGCCCTCGCAGGGCTGGTCGACACGCCGTACGTCAAGTCGACTGGGTCGGGCATCCAGTTCCACCTGCCCAAGACCCTGACAAAGCCCGAGGCGAACTACGAGTGGAAGCCTCCGAAGTGGAGCAACGCGCTCGAGCGTAACCGCGCCCGGACGTACTTCCAGCTCTACTCGACCTGCCTCGCCTTCTACTTCGTCGAGAAGGCGCTTGAAGAGGTCCGTGCCGGCCACACCAAGACGTGGACGCCGTTCACCGTCCCCGACGAGGCCATCAGCTGTGGCTTCACCGAGGCCGTCCGTGGCGTGCTGTCTCACCACATGGTGATTCGTGGCGGCAAGATCGCGAACTACCACCCGTATCCGCCGACGCCGTGGAACGGGAGCGTTCGTGACCACCTCGGACAGCCAGGTCCCTACGAGGACGCGGTCCAGAACACGCCGATCTTCGAGGAGAACCCGCCGGAGAACTTCAAGGGCATCGACATCATGCGCGCGGTGCGGAGCTTCGACCCGTGCCTGCCGTGTGGCGTGCACATGTACCTCGGCGGCGGCAATGTGGTGCGCAAGCTCCACACGCCGACCGCGATGCCTAAGATCTGATAAGGCCTAGTCATGGCCCAGGGACGCAACCTTCGTGAGGTCGGCTCCCGGGTCGAGGTGCTGCTCGGCGAGCTCCGCAGCGTGGCGGAGCCCGCCGTGCAGCACAAGGCTGAAGAGGTCGTCCGGTTGCTCATGGAGTTCTACGGCGCTGGTCTCGAACGGATCGTCGAGATCATCGCCGCAGATGAGCGTGCCGACGCTCTGGCGGAACAGTTCGCTGACGACTCACTCGTGGCCAGCGTGCTTCTCCTCCACGGCCTCCACCCGGTGCCCGTCGAGGTCCGCATCCAGCGGGCGCTCGACAAAGTCAGGCCATATCTCGGCTCACACGCCGGTGGCGTCGAGTTCCTCGGCGTCGATGCGGACGGTGTGTGTCGCCTCCGCCTCCAGGGCAGCTGTGATGGCTGTCCCTCCTCCATGGTCACGGTGAAGCTCGCGATCGAGCGCGCGATCGAGGAGGCTGCCCCCGAACTGGCGAGAATCGATGTCGAGGGTGTCACGGCACCGCCTGCCCCAGACAGCAATCTCGTCCAGATAGGCTCACTCCAGCGTAAGGAGTCCACGGAGCCCCTGCCTACGCGGTGGACCCATGTGGGGTCGGTCGGAATGCTTCTGCCCGGCCAGATGACCGCGATGGATCTCGGGGGGACGTCGGTTCTGCTGCTCAACGCAGCTACCAGCCTCTACGCTTATCGGAATACGTGCGCGTCCTGTGGAGCAGCCCTTGACGCTGGAACCCTGGAGCGTACGGTACTGCGCTGCCCCTCGTGTAGCAGCGCGTTCGATGTGCAGCTTGCTGGGCGGGGGGTCGATAACCCAGACGTCCATCTTGACCCGCTGCCATTGCTCGCGGACGAGCAGAGCGTGCGGGTTGCCATACCCGCAGGAGCAAGTCAGTGACTGCTAAGCCCGGTCCCTACGGTATCCCGCCGTTGCCGCCGGAGGGGCTCCAGCGCTTCCTCAAGCCGCGGCCGGAGCAACCGCGCCCTGGCGAGCGGTGCGAGATGTGCTTCGAGAAGATCCCGCCCGAGGGATCTTGGGAGCACGCACATGTCGTAAACCTAGAGGCCCGGCAGGTGATGTGTACATGCCGGGCCTGCTATTTGCTCTTCGAGCACAAGGGCGCGGCGCAGGGCCGGTACCGAGCGGTACCAGAACGATACCGGCACGACCCTGAGTTCGTCTTAAGTGACGGGCAGTGGGACTCGCTGCAGGTTCCGGTCAACATGGCGTTCTTCTTCTTCAACTCGGACCCAGATGTGCAACGGATGGTCTGCTTCTATCCCAGTCCCGCGGGTGCGACTGAGTCGCTCCTCTCTTTGGACACGTGGGACGAGATCGTGGCTGCCAACCCCGCCTTCAGGGATGTGGCGCCGGACGTGGAGGCGCTGCTGCTCTTCCGCCCACGCGGTCAGGGCTTCGAGTGCTTCCTTGTGCCCATCACCTCGTGCTATGAACTGGTTGGCCGGGTGCGGATGCGATGGAAAGGGTTCGATGGAGGCAAGGAGGCATGGGAGGAGATCAATGCGTTCTTCGACCGGCTGCGGGATAAGAGTGAGCGCGTAAAGCACGAGGTTGAGGGCGGGGCATGACCGAACTCGTTTTCGATTGCCTTGACGTCCAGCCGGACCGCTACAACGTCTCTCCGACCCTCAACTTCCGATTACGGATCGCCGAGACGACTGGGACCCCCATCCATACAATCGCGCTCCGGTGCCAGATCCGGATCGAAGTTCAGCGACGCCGCTACTCACCGGATGAGGCTGAGCGCCTGTCCGACCTTTTCGGTGAGGTCTCACGGTGGGGAGACACACTGAAGCCAATGCACTTTACGACAATCCCGTTGATGGTAGCGGGCTTCGAGGGAAGCGTTGAGGTTGATCTACAGGTACCGCTAACCTACGACTTCGAGGTCGCGACCGCGAAGTACTTTCACGCGCTTGATGAAGGGGAAATCCCGCTCCTGTTGATGTTCAGCGGGACAATTTTTCCGAAGCAGCAAGACAATCGGTTTGCTATCGAACTCGTGCCATGGCACAAGGAGTGCACATACCGGCTGCCGGTATCGGTATGGCGAGAGACGATGGACATCTATTTCCCGAATAGCGCATGGATCCGCATCCGCCGTGATCTATTCGACCAGCTCCGCCGCTATCGATCCGAGCACGCACCGACTGGCTGGGACGAGGCAATCTCCTCCCTCTTGAAGACGGCTGGCGAGGGCGAGGGAGGCTTATAGATGTTCGACCTTGCTCGTAAAGTCGCCGACGCGGTGCTCTACGAGGGCTACGTCCTCTACCCCTATCGTGCCTCTGCGAACAAAAATCAGGCACGTTGGCAGTGGGGTGTCGTTGTCCCTCAGGCGTACCATGAGGCCGGCAACAGCGACGCATGGAACCAGCAGACAGAAGTCCTGATCGAGGGGACCGACGAGACCGCCGTGCATCTGCAGCTACGGTTCCTTCAGCTACAGGCGCGGACGGTTGAGCAGCTGGTCGACGGCGGGTTCTGCAGGGTGCCACAGATCGAGGTCGGTGATGACATCCTCGTCACGTGGGATGAGGGGGTTGAGCGCGAAGTCAACACAGAGGTCCGCCTCGGGGAGCTGCGGGCCGGCACCCGAGAGGTGCCGGTGGAATTGTCCGGCGGCCGGGACGTAGAGGTCATCACTGATACGGTACGAGTGGTCCGCCAGCGCTGGCCGATAAGCGCGCGGATCCTACTCTCGGCGGAGTGGCTCACGGGTCCCTACGGCGTGGTAAAGCTGCAGGTACGGCTTGAGAACATCACGCCTTGGGCGGATCCGCCACAAGATCGTGATGCGGCATGTCGCCGGGCGCTCGTCGCGACACACACGCTGATCGATGCCGGTGGCCGATTCGTCTCGCTGCTCGACCCACCGGAGTGGGCATCAGGGTACGCGGCCTCGTGCGAGAACATCCACACCTGGCCCGTGCTTGTCAGCGAGGAGGGCGGCGATGTTGTGCTGTCCTCACCGATCATCCTCTACGATTACCCGACCATCGCTCCCGAGAGCCCTGGAGACCTCTGTGATTCGACGGAGATCGACGAGATTCTCACGCTGCGGACAATGACGCTGACCGATGAGGAAAAGCGTGAGGCACGGGCGACTGACCCACGGGCGCGGCAAATCATTGACCGGACGGATGACATGCCGCAAGAGATGCTCGACCGGCTCCATGGAGTAATCCGGTACATGCGAGGCGTGACCGGCGAAGAGGAGCCAACCGACCAGCCCGAGCGGCCACCCTGGTGGGACCCTGGCGCGGACTCCTCAGTGTCACCCGAGACTGATCGCATCTGGATAGCCGGTGTCTCTGTCGGTAAGGGCACACGCGTCCGGCTGCGTCCAGGCGTCCAGCGCGCGGACGCACAGGACATGTTCCTGCAAGATCGAATCGCGACAGTAGAGGCAGTGTTCTTCAGCGTTGACGACGACAGCTACCTCGCCGTCACGCTTGAAGACGACTCCATGGGCGAAATAATGGCGTGGCACGGCCGCTATCTTTACTTCTCCCCGGACGAAGTGGAGCCGCTGCCAGAGCCGAATGGTGGACGGCCATGATGCGGGGGATCCGGGAGAGCGTGGCATGAGCGGCAAAACGTTGGTGGCCGGAGTCGGGAACATCTTCCTGGGCGATGACGGGTTCGGGGTCGAGGTAGCCCGCCGCCTCGCGGGAGTCGAGCTTCCTGAGGGAGTGAAGGTCGCTGACTTCGGCATTCGAGCCGTCCATCTCGCTTACGAGCTGCTCGACGGTTACGACACGGCGATACTTATCGACGCTACACCGCAAGGCGAGCCACCTGGGACGCTCTTCGTGATCGAGCCGGAAGTCGACGCTTCCCATAAGGAAGCAGCGGTCCAAGAGGGCCAGACTCCACTCATTGATGCTCATGGGCTGACGCCCACTGAGGTGCTCACGCTGCTCCAGTCGTTGGGCGGGAGCGTCGAGCGACTCCTCGTTGTCGGCTGTGAGCCAGCCGAGGTGACCGAGCGTATCGGCTTGTCGGAGACCGTCGAGGCAGTGGTCGATCAGGCGGTCCAGCTCGTGCAGGAGCTTGTGCAGGGGTCCGGGGAGCGCCCGAAGGTGCAGGGGTCCGGGGAGCCCCCGAAGGTGCAGGGGTCCGGGGAGCCCCCGAAGGTGCAGGGGTCCGGGGAGCCCCCGAATGAAGTGGTTGGATACGAGTCGATGAAGGGAGGGTGACATGCTCGGACGGTTGATTGGTGGTGCGCTCCTCGTGGCGGTCGCTGCGGTCGTGGTGACGTCATTGCCAGACGTTGCGCGCTATATCAAGCTTCGGGACATGTAGGCACGCTGTCATGCCGACGTATCGGATCAACCCGTCCCGCTCACAATCTGGATGGAGGCAGATTCCAACGTCCATCCCATCCATGGCGAGGCCAGCGGATTGCAGGGTGAGATTATTGCCGAGGTCACTGACGGACGGCTTGATCTATCGTCGACGCCAAATGCGGCTGGAGCTGCCGGTTGAGCGTCTTCAGTCCGATAACGTCATGCAGATAAGGAGCTGCGGCGCCGCATTGATGCACGCCGGTACCCAACCATCGTCGGCGAGGCCCGTGAGATATCCCAGCAGGGCAGCGGCAGCCGCTACCGGGTACAAGGCGACCTCACCTTCCACGGGGTCACTCAGTCCGTGGAGGGCGAGGTCGACCTCAGCACCCCAGACCAGCGCGCACTCTCGTGATCGAAGGCGCGCAAACCTTCGACATCCGTGACTACGGAGTCGATCCGCCGAAGATCCTTATGTTCAAAGTGCACCCGATCGTCAAGGTGCGCGTAAAGGTTGTGAGTGAACTCCAAGGCTAGCCAAATCTCATCTCGAAGGAGGTTCACGCATGGGCGCGATTGTAGGATTCGCATTGGGGTATTACCTGGGTGCCCGGGAAGGCAAAGAGGGGCTCCAGCGGCTCGTGGACTCATGGGACTATGTCTCAAAGACTGATGAGTTCAAGTCTCTCCTGTCCAGCGCTGCCACGTTTGCGACAGGCGCCCTCAAGCAGGGTCTGGGTGCGACAGGCCGTGGAGCGCTGGCCGAGGGCGTGGTGGACATGCTCTCCCGTCGGCGTGCCGCCTAGCGTAAATGCCTGAATTCGGTCTCTGTGAGGCCATCGATGAGGCGGTCGAGCGCCGCGTGCTAAGGACGGCGAGTGACTGGGGTGCGGGTCGGCACGCTGCACCGTATCGTCGGGCCGGCGCTCGACCAGACCTTCATGATGGTCGCCACCGGGGCCGTGGCTGGAGGGCGCCGAAGTGAACTCGCCGTTGTACCGGTCCATACGCTCTGCCATACGTGTGGCTAGGGGACTCAGTCCGAAAACTCTCCTGGCCGCCTGTGGTAAGGCCTCTACCCTCGAGCCCGCCCGGCTCGTTGATGCGAATTCATCCCGCGTCTTCCTCATCTGCTCACCTTTCGGCCAAACCTTCGGCTAAGGAGGCCACAATGTGCCTTGGCATCCCCGGCCAGATCCTTGAGTTGCCGGCTGACCAGCCGCTCGTGGCAATCGTCGATGTGGCTGGTGCTCGGCGTGAGGTGAACACCGGTTTGTTTGACGGTGGGTCACTACAGGTCGGCGAATGGATCCTCATCCATATGGGCTTTGTGCTCGAGCGCATGGAGGAGTCTGATGCGCACGACGCGCTTCGATTTATGGAGGGGGATGAGTCGTATATCGATGAGCTGCTCGCAAGCCGTGATGCTGAGGCACTAAGGTCCCAGGGTCTTGAGTCCGGGTAGCCCGATGGGTGACATGACAACGGGTGAAGCGTCACGCGATCTCCGGCCGAGTACGAATAGAGAGACGGTGGATGGCCCGACGCTCTTCGCCCGCTACGCCTATCCCCCGAACGCGCTTGGGTACTGCGGACCGAACGACGATGGTTTGCTCCTCCGCTGCGGTTCCAGCGTGCATGAGAGTCCCGCCGGTGGTGACGTCACTGCCTTGGCCCGTGCCTTCGACGGCGCATGGCCATATCTAGAGTTCATCGCCGATATGACCGGCCGACGCCCTCTCGACCGCGAAGTCGTCGAGGCTTACTGGCTCGGTGGCGGTTTACTCGACAAAATTGACCTTGGGGAGCACGGTGAGGACCTGCTTGCCCGGCTCCGGCAGCGCGCTGGACCCTCCGCCAAGGTGCCGTCCACCGTCCCGGCAGACGCCTACCCCGATCACAACTTCCATGTGTTTGAGGTCTACCCCTGGATGGGGTTTCTCGTGACCGGTCGGGGGGGGAACCGGCCGCTCTACGTTCTCGACCGCTGCCGCATCCGCTGGGGCGAGGTCCTCACAGTACACATCGGCCACTGTGAGGACCAGGATCTCCTCGGGGACCCTGGAGGCACTTCCGCTGAGTGCGACGTCAGGTTCCAGCCGCTGGTCTGGGATGGCGAAGCGCTCAGCCTCGGCGACGAACAGCGCGAGACCGCAACCTGGGCAAGCCGGGGAATCGGGTTCGTGCAGGACGTCAGACCAGGTGACCAGGTAGCGTTGCACTGGGGATGGGTCTGTGACCGCCTGGACGCGCAGCGGCTCGAGGATCTGCGCCGTTCGACCCTCCGGCAACTCGAAATCACAAATCGGCAGATCTCTTGACTGCCGGGTTGCCGAGGCAGAGGCTAGAAAGCCCAGGTGGGGAAGCGTCTCGCTAGGAACTGAACATGAGTCAGGCTCAGGGCAGCGCCGTGTCCGTAGCGGCGAATGCGGCTTTTCGCCGTCGATCCACGCCCACCAGCGCCCTGGAATTCGATGCTGAGTCTGTCGCGCGCGCCTGCTACGACATGGCAGTGCGTTTTCACCGCGGCGGAAAGCTGGTCGTCTTCGGCAATGGTGGCGCGAGCACCGACGCGCAACACATCGCGGTCGAATTCGTCCATCCGGTGATCGTCGGCAAACGCGCATTACCGGCAATCTCGCTGGCTAGTGACATCGCCACCGTTACGGGCGTGGCCAGCCGGGAGGGCTTCATCGAGATCTTCGCTCACCAGCTCCGCTACCTCGGGGCGGCACAAGACATGGCGCTTGGCGTCTCGTCCGACGGGAATTGCGCGAGCGTCCTGCGGGGGCTGGAGCAAGCACATGAGATGGGGCTGCTCACCATAGCGTTGACTGGCAGTGATGGCGGTGCTATTGCTCGCAGCCCGGCGGTTGATCATGCGTTTATTGCCCAATCAAGCGACTCGCTCATCGCGAAAGAGATCCAAGTCACGACTTACCATGTCCTTTGGGAGTTGGTGCACGTGTTCTTTGAGCAGCCAGGGCTGCTTGGACCGGAGATGGTGCGATGACGGCTCCCCGTTGCTATGACGATGTGTGCGTTACATGCTCCGACCAAGCGGTTGAGGTCAAAGTTGTGCAATTGCTAGGCGATGCGCTCGCGCTTGTCGACACGGGTGTGAATCAAGAGGAGGTCAGCGTCGCGCTTGTTGATGCCCAGGTGGGCGATACGGTCCTCGTCCACGCCAAGGAGGCCATCGCCGTGCTCACACAGGGGGTTGGAGGGGACCCACCCGGTGAGTAGGAAGGAATCGGCTGATGGTTAACAACGCAAAAACGGACTTCCAGTCACTTTACCCGTTCCTCTACTCTGACGAGAGCGACTTAGAAGCGGTACTTAAAGAGGTTCGCGACTCGACGATTCAAAAAGTAGCGGAGATCGTCGCGCTACGCGACGAGGTGGCGAGTCGTGACGGCGCTCGGATAGCCGAGTGCGCGCTGGCGATGGCCAGGTCATTCAGAGACGGGCGGAAACTCTTCGCGTTCGGCAACGGGGGAAGCAGCACGGACGCACAGGACCTTGCCTCAATGTTTCTTCATCCTAAACTCGATCACCGCCCGCTACCGGCGCTGTGCCTGACCAATGACATCGCGGTCATGACTGCGCTATCAAATGATGTCGGCTTTGACGTCGTGTTCGCCCGGCAAATCGCTGCGTTCAGCCAGGCGGGTGACATCGCCATTGGGTTGTCGACGAGCGGTAACTCTGACAACCTGATCCGGGCATTCGATGAGGCGAGCCGTCGTGGCTTGATTACCATTGGCCTCGCTGGGTACGAGGGCGGGAAAATGGCAGAGGTTGACACAATCGATTATTTGTTCGTTGTGCCGTCTGCATCGGTTCACCGCATTCAGGAGGCACAAACTACTATATACCACGTACTGTGGGAACTTACCCAGCAAGCTCTGCTACAGCTTGAACGAGACGAGGAGAGATAGGCATGTGCCTTGGCATCCCTGGCCAAGTCCTGGAGGTGTTGAACGATGGCGCCGACCTTGCGAAGGTCGATGTCAGCGGCGTAAGACGAAAGGTAAACATCGGCTTACTGGAGCACGAGCAACTCGGAGCAGGTGATTGGGTTCTTATCCACGTAGGCTTCGCGCTATCGAAGATCGACGAGAATGAGGCCGAGGCCACCCTCGATATGCTTAAGGGGATGGGCCAGGCCTATACCGACGAGATGGATGCGTTACGTGAATCCATGATCGAGTGACTTATGCTTCTAAAATCGACCGTGAACAGATCACTCATTATAAGGGGTCGCTGATGCGGTTTGTCGATGAATTTCGCGATGCTGAGATGGCACAAGTTCTGTCCGCGCAAATCATGAGTTTGTGCGAACCAGGACGGCAGTACAAGTTTATGGAGGTATGCGGAGGCCATACCCACACGATCTACAAGCATGGATTGGAGGACTACCTTCCTAATACCGTCACGCTTGTCCACGGGCCAGGCTGCCCGGTATGCGTGATCCCCATGGGCCGCGTCGACGACGCGATCTTTATCGCCACCAGGCCCGATGTCATCATGACAACGTTCGGCGACATGATGCGTGTCCCCGGCGGTCGCGGGTCGTTCTTCGACGCGAAGGCGCAAGGCGCCGACATCCGGATGGTCTACTCGCCCCTCGACTCGCTGAGGATCGCGAAGGATAATCCCGACAAGCGCGTCGTCTTTATGGCCATCGGCTTCGAAACGACCGCGCCGAGCAGCGCGATGACCGTGCTCCGCGCGAAGGCTCTCGGCCTTGATAACTTCTCGATCTTCTGTAACCACGTGACGATCATCCCGGCGATCAAAGCGATCCTTGACTCCCCGGACCTCCGGCTCGATGGGTTTATCGGCCCTGGCCACGTCTCGACGGTGATCGGCTGCCGCCCATATGAGTTCATCTCGCGGCAGTACGCCAAGCCATTGGTGACGGCGGGGTTCGAGCCACTCGACATCCTTCAGTCGATCGCAATGATCTTGGTCCAGCTCGACCAGGGGCGCTGCGAGGTTGAGAACCAGTACACCCGCGTCGTGCCATGGAACGGTAACCCAAGAGCGCTTGAGGTGATCAGCGAGGTCATGGAGCTGCGCCCCTACTTTGAATGGCGCGGCCTCGGCTTCATCTCTCACTCCGCACTCAGGGTTCGTGATGCCTATGCGGACTTCGACGCCGAGCAGATTTTCGAGATGCCTGGCGTTCGCGTGGCAGACCCGAAAGCTTGCCAATGTGGGGAGGTTCTTAAGGGCGTGCTGAAGCCGTGGGAGTGTAAAGTCTTCGGCACGGCGTGTACGCCCGAGACTCCGATCGGCACCTGCATGGTGTCCTCAGAGGGCGCTTGCGCAGCCTATTACAACTTTGGCCGCTTCACCCGCGAGCGGGTTAAGGAGGCAACAAGGACATGACCGGCAAGCGGCCTCGTGTCGACTTCTCCCTAGTCGAGACCAAGGGCGAGGCCCCGACCAACGTCCCCAAAGAGCAGAGCGCAAGCTGGGCCGAGGAGGCTCTGCGCGAACACTACGAGGATGCTGAGCTGGCCCAATACGAGATTGGGGCCGACCACCTCACGAAGGAGGAGCAGGTTCTCAAGCGTATCGATCGCGCCCGCGCGCGGAAGGCACGCTTGAAAGAGGAGCTGATTACCCTCGCCCATGGGGCGGGCGGCAAGTCAACTCACACGCTGATCGAGGCGTTATTCCTGAGGGAGTTCCGCAATCCGCTTTTAGAGCCACTCGGCGATGGAGCGGTCTTCAGCGTCAATGGCAGCCGGCTCGCGTTCACGACCGACTCGTTTGTGGTGTCGCCCCTGTTCTTCCCCGGCGGCGACATCGGTGACTTGGCGGTCAACGGCACAGTAAACGACCTTGCGATGTCCGGCGCCCGTCCGCTCTACCTCTCGGCGGGGTTCATCCTGGAGGAGGGCTTCCCGATCGTTGACCTGCGCCGGATCGTCGATTCGATGCAGGCTGCCGCCCAGGCCGCTGGCGTCATGATCGCAACTGGTGACACCAAAGTTGTCGGCCGGGGCAAAGGTGACGGTTGCTACATTAACACCTCCGGTGTGGGGGTGATTGAGCGGCCGATCTCGCTTGCAGCCTCGTTAGCGCAACCCGGCGACGCGGTGATTGTGTCTGGCCCGATCGGGGAGCATGGGGTTACCGTGATGCTCGCCCGCGGCGAACTCGACATCGAGTGTGATGTCAGCTCAGACACGGCGCCGCTCCACGAACTCGCCGCCGGGCTGCTTGATGCTGCTCCAGGAGTCCGCTGCCTGCGAGACGCGACCCGAGGTGGGGTCGCGACGATCCTCAACGAGGTCGCGGTCGCCTCAGGCGTCGCGGTCGTGGTTGACGAGGAGCGGGTCCCGGTGCGTGGGGATGTCAATGGAGCGTGTGAGCTGCTCGGTATTGACCCGCTCTACGTCGCCTGTGAGGGCCGCATGGTCGTGATCGTCGACGGTGCCGAGGCCGATACCGCGGTCGCCGCACTGCGCGCACACCCGCTCGGTGCAGGCTCATGCGTGATCGGCCGGGTGAAGGATGACCCACCAGGTCTTGTCTTGCTCAAGACAACGTTTGGTGGCACTCGCATTGTTGACATGCTCGTAGGGGATCCACTGCCGCGGATCTGCTGAGGGAGCCGTGCGTACTCGCACGCGCCTTCGGATTGAGGGCATCGTCCAGGGGGTCGGCTTCAGGCCGTTCGTGCACGGGCTCGCGACCGAACTCGGACTCGCCGGTTTCGTTGGCAACGATCCGCAAGGGGTGTTTGTCGAGGCCGAGGGCGACGAGGCAGCGGTCGCGCGTCTGCTCAAGGCGATTGAGGCTGATGCCCCCCCGCTCGCAGTAATCGAGCGGATTAGCACGGAGCAGGTGGAGCCGCTGGGCGACGGCGCGTTCGTCATTGTCCCCAGCCATGCCAGCGGTGAGCGGCAAGCGCTGATCTCACCTGATGTCGCCACATGCGCAGACTGCTTACAGGAGCTAGACGATCCAGAGGATCGACGCTACCGGTACCCATTCACGAACTGCACGAACTGCGGACCACGGTTCACGATCGTCATGGATGTGCCGTACGACCGGCCGTCGACGACGATGCGTAGGTTCCCTATGTGCGAGGACTGCGCTAGGGAGTACCACGATCCTGCTGATCGGCGGTTCCATGCACAGCCCGTCTGCTGCCCGTCGTGCGGGCCGAGGCTGCGGCTCATCGCTGGCGGAGAGCCGGTTGACGGCGATGCGATCACGGCCACGGCGTCGCTGCTCGCCAACGGCAGAGTTGTGGCGATCAAGGGCCTTGGCGGGTATCACCTGGCGGCGGACGCCACAAACGAGCAGGTGGTGGCTGCGCTGCGGTCACGCAAGCATCGCGAGGACAAACCATTTGCGGTGATGGCGCTCGATGTGGAGACGGCACGGGCACTCGCGTCAGTGGACGCGGAGGAGGAACGGCTGCTGACGAGCCCGCGGCGGCCAGTGGTGCTCCTGCGGCGGCTTCCGGAGACGCGGCTCGCGCCCTCCGTCGCCCCGGGGAACCGGGACGTTGGGCTCATGCTCCCGTACACGCCGGTGCATCATCTGCTCGCCCGTGCGCTCCGTGCCCCCTTCGTCCTCACCAGTGGAAACGTGTCAGACGAGCCGATCGCCTACCAAGATCAAGACGCATTGGAGCGGTTGGGCGGGATCGCTGACGCGTTCCTGCTCCACGATCGGCCGATCCATATGCGGACCGACGATTCGGTCGTGCGGTCCTTCCGGGGCGCCGAGCTGCCAGTCCGACGATCGCGTGGGTATGCGCCGCAGCCACTAAGGCTCGCCGCTCCGGTTACCCGGCCCGTGCTCGCTTGCGGCGCCGAGTTAAAACACACGTTTTGCGTCGCGAAAGGGGCGCGGGCGTTCGTGTCGCACCACATTGGCGACCTCGAGAACTATGAGACGTATAGGTCGTTCACAGAAGGCGTGGAGCACTTCTGCCGTCTGTTCGACGTGGCGCCGGAGATCGTCGCCCACGACCTCCATCCTGAGTACTTGTCGACAAAGTATGCGCGGGACTGCGAAGGGGGTCAGAACCCCTACCTACAAGATGTTGATCTGGTGGGCGTCCAGCACCACCATGCGCATATCGCGTCGTGCCTCGCTGACAACGGTTGCCCGGGGCCAGCAATCGGCGTCGCGTTCGATGGGTTGGGCTTCGGGACAGACGGCACGATTTGGGGAGGTGAGTTCCTGATCGCCGACTTGCGCGGGTTCGAGCGGGCGGGGCACCTGGAGGCAGTGCCCATGCCGGGCGGAGCAAAGGCGATCAAGGAGCCATGGCGGATGGCGGCGGCGTATCTCGGTGCCGCTGCCGGGCCGGACTTGGCCGTCGTCAAGCGAAACGAGCGTGACTGGACACGCGTGCTCGCCGTCGCCCAGGCGGGCGTGAACTCGCCGCTCACCTCCAGCGCCGGCCGGCTGTTCGACGCCGTCGCTGCGATCCTCGGCATCCGGGACACGGTCAATTATGAGGGCCAAGCCGCGATTGAGTTGGAGCAGCACGCTGATCTGACGGAAACCAGTGGGTATCCGGCGTCGATCCAGGGCGACCGCCCCCTCCGCGTCCGTGGTCATGATCTCGTCCACGCGGTGGTCGAAGACCTACGCGCTGACGTTCCACCTCCTGTCATCGCTGGTCGTTTCCATAACGGCGTCGCCGCCGCAATCCTCGTTGCTTGTGAGATATTGCGAGACCAGACCGGCCTCCAGTCAGTGGCGTTGTCCGGCGGCGTCTTCCAGAACCTCCTACTCCTCCACCGCGTCGTGGGAGGGCTCGAGGATCGGGGTTTCACCGTCCTGCTCCACTCCCGCGTCCCCCCTAATGATGGTGGGATCAGCCTCGGTCAAGCCGCCGTGGCAGGCGCCCTTAGCGCTCCCTGATTTGTGCTGGCCACCACAGGGTGGCCATCGGGCGACAGTCAGGCGGTAAGCCCAGATCGTCTAGGGCCGCGCGGATCTCTGGCTCTCGTCCGGCGGGCAGGCACAGCCGCCGACGGACGAACTGGATGAGGTCGTCGCCGAACCGGAGCCACGGTGAGGGCTCATCCCAGCGCTCTACCCCAACGGCCAAGCCGAACTCGCGCAGGGCGGCGACAGCGTCGTCCACCGTGGGTCGCGTGGGCCGGTCCAGGCCGTGGAGGCGTTGCCACAAAGGACGCAGCCACGCGAGCGGGTGCTCGGCGGTCATCTCAACGATGACCCGGCGGCGGGCATGGGCCGTAAGCGCCCGGGCGAACGGCTCCAGCGCGCCAACGTTGTAGAGCACATGATGGCAGACGACGATGTCCGCAACTGGAGCGTCATCAGCCACATCGGGCCAGCGGCCGTGTACCTCTTGGTGGGTGACGCCCAATCGCTGAGCACGGCTCGCGAAGGCCGCGAGCATGTCCTCTTGCTGGTCAACGCCCACCGCGCAGCCGAGGGTGTGGGGACCCGAAACGAGAGAGAGCGATGCGGCTCCGCCCCCACATCCCACATCAAGCACGGTGCCGCCGTCAGGCAAGGCCTCGCGGGCGCGGCGCCGCGACGGGGTCTCCTTGAACGCCGCCTCCTCAGCCAGCCGATCGAACAGCCCCACTCCGAAGCCGTATGGGGACTCCGGTGCGGCGGCAAGTAGCTCGTCCGGAATGGCCCAGCCGGCCAGCGACTCGTCCCAACAATGCAGTGCGTGCATCGGCGCGGCCTCCAATAGCGTGTCCGGGCGATGGCGCGATGACGACCCTCGCTAAGTGCTCCCAACCGTAAGTACGGTCACGTATCGAGGGTGCGACACCGGGGATGCAGACGCGGCCGAAGCGATGCGTACTTACGGGCGGGTGCACTAAGTCACCGCACCGCAGTCACCGGCAGCCAAGCGGGGCGGTGGGCTTCGAAGGCAGTGATGGCGTCAGCGTGCTGGAGAGTGAGGCTGATGTCGTCAAGGCCCTCGGTCAGCAGATGCTTGGCGAACGGGTCGATATCGAACGTCCACTCCCCTGCCGGCGTCGTCACTGTTTGCGCGGGAAGGTCGATCCGGACCGCCGCACCCGCCGGGTCCTGCGTCGCGAACTCGATAAGCTGCTTGCAAACCTTCGCGGGCAGCGCCACCGTGAGCAACCCAATCTTCGCGCAGTTATTACGGAAGATGTCTGCGAAGCTGGGGGCGATGATCGCCTCGAAGCCATACTGCTGCAAGCCCCACGGAGCATGCTCACGCGATGATCCCGACCCGAAGTTCGGGCCTGTGATCAGCACATTCGCGCCGTCAAAGCGCGGATCGTTGAGGACGAAATCGGGATCGGCGCGCCAATCAAAGAATACAAACTCGCCGAACCCAGTTCGCTCAATCCGCTTAAGGAACTGTTTTGGCATGATCTGGTCGGTGTCGATGTCAGCCCGATCCAACGGCACCATCAACCCAGTGATCACCCGAACCGGCTTCACGACATTACCTCCCGGACATCGGCAAAATGGCCTTGGACCGCCGCGATCGCGGCCATCGCTGGGGACACGAGGTGGGTCCGGCCACCTTTACCCTGTCGACCCTCGAAGTTACGGTTCGAGGTCGACGCGCAGCGTTCGCCGGGAGCGAGAATGTCCGGGTTCATGCCTAGGCACATCGAGCAGCCCGGCTCACGCCACTCAAATCCGGCGGCTTTGAAGATGGCATCAAGGCCCTCGGCCTCTGCCTGGATCTTCACTGGGTACGAGCCAGGCACAACGAGCACACGCACACCCTCGGCTGCCTTGCGCCCCTCTACCACGCGCGCGACCGCGCGGAGATCCTCGATCCGCCCGTTCGTGCATGACCCGATGAATACGCGGTCCACGCGGATGTCGGTGATCGCCTCGCCGCCCTCTAGCCCCATGTACCGCAGCGCCCTGCGTGTCTGCTCGGGGTCGTGCGTCTCCTCTGGAGTCGGCACCCGGCCGGTTACTGGGACGCTCATTGCCGGCGTGGTTCCCCACGTGACGGTGGGGGCGAGCGTCGAGGCGTCGAGAGCCACGACCTTGTCAAACCGTGCACCAGGGTCGGTCTGTAGCCCACGCCATTCCTCTAGAGCAGCATCCCAATCCTCGCCTTGGGGAGCATGGGGACGGCCTTTGAGGTACGTGAGCGTGGTCTCATCTGGCGCGATTAAGCCGGCACGGGCGCCACCCTCGATCGACATGTTGCATACCGTCATCCGGCCCTCCATCGAGAGTCCTTGGACGGTCTCACCGCGGTACTCGATGACGTGGCCACCCCCGCCTTCGACGCCAATCTCAGCGATGACCCCTAGGATCAGATCTTTGGCGGTGACGCCAAACGGCAGCTCCCCGTCAATCTCCACCGCCATCACTTTGGGTTTGGATTGGGGAAGGCACTGGGTGGCAAGGACGTGCTCGACCTCGCTGGTCCCGATGCCAAAAGCCAAAGCGCCGAAGGCGCCGTGAGTCGCGGTGTGGCTGTCACCGCACACGATCGTCATCCCTGGCTGGGTAAGGCCGAGCTCGGGACCGATCAGATGGACGATGCCCTGGTTGCGGGAGACCATGTTGAACAGCCGGATGCCGAACTCAACGCAGTTCGCGGCGAGCGCGTCCATCTGCTGTTTCGAGAGCGGATCGGCAACCGGCAGTGACCGGTCGGTCGTCGGCACATTGTGGTCCATCGTCGCGAGGGTCAGATCGGGCCGGCGTACCGTCCGCCCGGCGAGCCGCAGGCTCTCAAAGGCCTGCGGACTCGTCACCTCATGAACAAGATGCAGGTCGACGTAGAGCAGATCGGGCTCTCCTGGAGCAGAGCGGACGGCGTGCCGGTCCCAGATCTTTTCAACAAGCGTTTGAGGGTTGGTCGTAGTCATAAAATCACCTTCTTCGCACATTTCTCAATACGGTGCTCAAGGAGTGTCCGGCTGCTCCGCCTTGACACGGTGGCGAAGACGGACGGACTTGTTCAGCGCATTGAGAAACGCCCGTGCGCTGGCCTCGACAATGTCGGTGGAGACCCCACGTCCCGTGAAACGCGTGCCATCGACCTCAACCTGGCACGTCACGTCACCGAGGGCGTCGATCCCTCCGGTCACGGCAGCGACGTTGAAGCTGGTCAGCGTGGCCTCCAAACCGACCGCGCGGCGGATCGCGCCGCAGGCCGCATCGACCATCCCGTCGCCCATGCAAGACTCATCAATGACCAAGCCGTTGGAAACTTTGCGGATACGCACCGTCGCGGTCGGCGCCGTCGCGGTACCGCCTGAGACCTGCAGCGAGACCAGCTCGAACGCATCCTTCTCAGTCGTGTACGCCTCGTCCACGACGATGACCTCCAGATCCTTATCCGAGATCTGGACCTTGCGGTCGGCAAGCTCCTTGAACCGCACGAAAGCCCGGTCGACCTCTTCCCTTGAGAGCGTGTAACCCATGTCCTCAAGCTGCTTCGAGAAGGCATGCCGGCCAGAGTGCTTCCCAAGCACAATCTGTGCCCCGACGACGCCGATGTCCTCGGCGCGCATGATCTCGTAGGTCAGCCGGTCCTGAAGCACCCCATGCTGATGGATGCCAGACTCATGCGCGAACGCGTTCCGGCCAACCACCGCCTTGTTGTACTGGACAGGGTAGCCGGTCAGCGCGCTGACGAGCCGTGAGGTGCGGGCGATCTCCCGCGTGTTCACACCGGTGGGCCGCTTGAGGAGGTCACTGCGCGTGGCGAGGGCCATGACGACCTCCTCCATCGAGCAGTTTCCAGCCCGCTCGCCGATGCCGTTGACCGCGACCTCCACTTGCCGCGCGCCGTTCCGGACGGCCTCGAGTGAATTGGCCACGGCCAGGCCGAGGTCGTTGTGGCAGTGGACGCTCACCGCGACGTCCGGTCCGACCTGGCGGACGATGTCAGCGATCAGTACGCCGAAGTCGTGTGGCAACGCGTAGCCGACGGTGTCTGGGATGTTCACCGTGGTTGCGCCGGCGTCAACGACCGCGTCAACGATCCGCATGAGAAAGTCGACATCAGTCCGAGTGGCGTCCTGTGGCGAGAACTCGACGTCAGGGGTATACGTCAGCGCCCAGCGGACCGCCTTGACCGCCTGCTCGATGATCTCGCTCTCGCTCGCCCCGCGGAGCATCGCGACGCGGTGTACCTCTGAGGTCGAGAGGAACACATGGATCCGCGACTGGTGCGCGGCCTTTAGCGCCTCAGCGGCACGGTTAATGTCATCGAGATGACAGCGGGCGAGCGCTGCGATCACGGGGGCACCAGATGTGGTTCCGACATCCTCGGCGATTGCTTTGACGCCCTCGTAGTCGCCTTGCGAAGTGATGGGGAACCCCGCCTCGATGACGTCGACCTGCAACCGCGCGAGCTGCTCAGCGATCTCTAGCTTCTCTTTGACGTCTAGAGAAATGCCGGGTGCCTGCTCGCCGTCGCGGAGGGTCGTATCAAAAATGCGTACATGCTGCTCTGTGCTCATGCGGTTCGCTCCTCAAGTCCTTTAGGTGACGCGTGCTGCACCCGTGCAACGGGTCTCCGCGGGGGGCCTTGAGTGCGCGTCCGCCGCCCCGCGGCGTCAAAGGATGAGGCTGAGTTCGAGCAGACTCATGAGATGGGCACGCGTACGCCCGGCACCCGTCCGGCGCCAGCCCCGTCTGCGCATCGCGTCTTGAGTCATATTCTCAAGGTGTACGGCCTTCAAGGCCTGCCGTCAACCTTCCAATCCGCGCGCGTCCTGACCCTTTCGACCGCATCGTCGGGGCTGTCGGCCACCTCGATGCCGGGAATTTCCCAAGTTTCCAAGCCAATCACCCGTGTGCTCGCTTTGAGCGCGAACGCGATCTCCGACAGCGTCCCGTATCCGCCGCCGATCGCGATCACAGCCTCTCCCGAGCGGACCACGAGCGCATTGCGCGCCTCGCCGAAGCCCGTGGGGATCGCGATGTCCACCCACGGGTTGGCCGCAGCCGGGTCACTGCCTGGGAGGATGCCCACTGTGCGGCCACCATGGCCCTTCGCGCCACGGCAGGCGGCGGCCATCACCCCCTCCAGACCGCCGCACACCACGGTCACGCCGGCCTTGGCTAGCCCAGCGCCGATCGCCTCAGCAGCTTCCTCCAGCGCTGGATCAGGCTCTCCTTTGCCGATCACCGCTACCATCCGCTCTGGTCCATTCGCCTTCTGCATTTCATCCTCCGGTTTGAAGCCGATGCGCGAGTTGATCCAATAGCATCATCAGAACATGGAGATCATGCTGCGCTGCGCGCTCCCCAACCGGCCCGGGCGGCTCGCGGCGCTCGCGGGCGCGATTTGTGAGGCTGGCGGGGACATCGAAGCGGTCGATGTTGTGGAGTCCGGGGACGACATCGCGCTCGACGATCTGTTCGTCCTCGTCGACGGGCCTGAAGGTCTCCGCGCCGTTGTCACAGGGGTCCAGGCCCTCGGTGACGTCGAACTCATCCACGCTGGCCCCTCACGCGGGCACCCGGGGGATGCGGTCACCCGTGCGGCGATTGGCCTGGAGGCCATTCTCTCAGGGGCGATGACACTCACCCACGGCGTGCAAGCGCTCCTCGGTGGGCTGCTGCGCGCCTCAAGCGTCACATTCGTGCCGGCCGATCAAGCACCGTCTCGTGACGACTGCCTGCTCACGCTGCCCATTGCTGGCCAGATCCTCGTCCTCCGGCGGGATTACCGGTTTACTGATACCGAGATTGACCGCGCACACGCGCTCCTCCGGGTCTGCTGCGAGGCGGCCCGCGCGCTGAATTTCTAGGCTTGGGCACTGCTCGGCGGTCGGATCTGGCTCTCGCTCCGCTGGCCAGGACGTTGTCTGTGACGGCAAACCCACGGCGATGCCGATGGGACGCTCGACGAGAACGCCTCGTAGATAACGCTATCTATGAGGCTGGTGAGAATAGCCCTACAGAACGTCTCCCAAAGCTCCTAGTTGCACGCTAGGCTGCGGGCATGGCAGCGCCGGGAATCGCGCCGCAGCGCACAGATCAACCAGATGCCGATCAATGGACCGAGCGGGATCGGCCTTGGAGCGTCATCGTCTGGAACGATCCTGTGACGCTCATGTCATACGTCGTCTTCGTGCTTCGCAAGCTGTTCGGCCACGACGAGCAAACTGCGACACGGTTGATGTTGCGGGTGCACCACGAGGGCAAAGCGGTCGTTGCCCAAGGGCCGCGTGAGAAAGCAGAGATGGACGTCTTCCGCCTCCACGCGCACGGCCTCCAGGCGACAATGGCCCAGGACTAAACGCTTGGGCCGGCTGCATGGGGTCAGGCGGCTCGAGGACGGCAGGATCCGCGTCCGCCTGAGCACACGTGAGCAGGACGCTCTTCGTATGCTGCCGGGGCAGATCCTGCCCATCCTGCTCGGAGACCACGAGCTAGGCGCTCCAGGAAGCCCGATCCGCGAGCGCCTTTTTCCCTCCGCCTACGCGAATGATCCACTCGCCGACATGGAGTTCCGCGAGATGGTCGGCGACGGGATCGTCAACACTCGCGCTGACGCATTCCGGACCTTCGCACGCACCCTTGACCAGGGGGCGGCCCGACGGTTTGTGTGGACTATCGACCTCACTCCCGAAGAAGCGTCCGCCTGGCTGTCAGCTGTCAACGACGCGCGGCTGACGCTTGCGATGATCGTCGGCATCAAGTCTGAGGACGACTGGGAGCGCGGCCCTGATCCCCGAGACCCACGCCGCGTGATGCTCTACTACCTCGGTTGGCTGGAGGACGAGTTCGTCACCGCGCTGATGGGCGGATTGAAGGAGCCACTGTGAGGTGTTGACTCCTCTCCGGCGCCGCGGCCGAGTCCAACCGCGAGCCATCCGTGACGAGCCGGTCAGCTGAACTTCGGTTACTGCCCGGTAGCATCACAGATGGCAAGCGGACGATCGAGGTTGGCATTGGAGCAGCGGATGCGCCTAAACGCAAAGCAGCGCCGGGAGCAGCTCGTCGAAGTCGCGAGCGCGCTGTTCGCTGAGCACGGCTACCACAACCTGTCGATGGAGCAACTCGCTGATGCCGCCGGAGTCAGCAAACCAGTCCTCTACCAACACTTCCCGTCAAAGCGTCATCTTTATCTCGCCCTGCTCCGTAACGCTGTCGGTGAGCTTGACGCGCAGGTCCGCAAAGCGCTCGAGGGCACCACGAGCAACCGAGAGCGGGTACGTGGGGCGATCTCGGCATACTTCGACTTCGTCGAGGACCGCCATTTCCGGCTGCTGTTCACTACCGCTGAGCTCAGCGCGGCTGACGTCCGAGAGACCATCGAGGGCGCGACGACGGGGATCGCCCAGACGATCGCCACGCTCATCGCCGAGGACGCTGGCCTCTCCTCACGTGCGGCCGAGTTCTTGACCTCCGCGCTCCTTGGCCTTGCCATAGAGGGCGCCCGCTGGTGGGCCGCCCAACCTGGGCAGGGGGTTGGGGGGAGTCCCCCCGTGGAGCAGGGGGTTGGGGGGAGTCCCCCCGTGGAGCAGGGGGTTGGGGGGAGTCCCCCCGTGGAGCAGGGGGTTGGGGAGAGCCCCCCCGTCAGCGTGGAAAAGGACGAGGCGGCCCGCTTGCTGGCCCAACTCGCCTGGCGTGGTCTGGGCTCCTTCGGCACTGATCCAGGCGGGGCATAGCCGCTCGCCTGCCCAGCACGGCCTGGCTCGCTCACTCGACAAGCGCGCGGCGAAGCACCGCGAACGGCGGGGTGCCGTGGGCGAGCACCTCCTCGTGAAACTCAGCCGCGGAGAATCCAGGGCCGCAGAGCTGTTCTACTTCAGCGCGTAGGCTCGCCATCTCCTGGCCACCGACGAAGTACGTAGACAGCTGGCCGGCGGTTACCTTGCCGCGGAGGAGCTTGGCGGTCGCCTCGGTGGGCTCCTGGTAGGCCTGGTTGACCATGAGCTTGATCGCGGTGTCGTCATCCCACCCGTGCACATGGAGACCCTGGTCAAGAAGTGCGTTCGTGACCGTCCGGAGCGTGAGCTTCGTGCTGGTAAGGCCGAGCGCCGCGTCCCCAAAGCCAGCGCTCACAACCTCGTGTTCGACATATACTGCCCAGCCCTCAAGAAACGCGTGGTTGATCAGCATTCGACGGAGCAGCCGTGGGTGCGCCCGCGCGTGGGCGCACTGGACATAGTGACCTGGGTACGCCTCGTGGATGCCGAGCAACCGAAGCGCCGACCGGTTGTACTCGCGGAGAAACGACGTGGCGCGCTCGTCGTCCCAGTCCGCGGGGACTGGCGACACGTAGTAGGTGTGTGTAGCCGTGGGCTCGAGTGGCGGCGCCGGCGCCAAGCACGCGCCGAACACGCCTCTCATAAACTGCGGGAGCTCCTCGACGCGTAGCGTGTCTGGCTCGGGCAGCGGGAAAAGACCGGTATCGCGGACGAACGCGGCGATCTCACCGAGGACCACAGCGGCTTCTCCCACAAGCCCCTCACGGCTTGCGCGATCAGCGGCGACGATCTCGAGTCCAGCACGGACAAGGTCCGGGCCCGCGCGGCCATCTCGGTGACCCTCCAGCACCACGAAGGCGGTCTCCTCGGCCATAGCCTGGAGTGTGTCAAGCTCCGCCCAGGCCGATTCCCAGATCCTCGTAGCCGGCATACGCGCGCCAAGCATGAGCCTGAGCGCCTGGGACCAGCGCTTCTCGCCTAGCCGCCAGTCCGGCGCGGGGTCGTCGCGGCGCTCGTCGAGCCACGCCGCGAACTTCTCGCACGCGAGGGCGGCGGCCTCGGCGGCCTCGGCGGCCTTGGGGGTGAACTCAACGAGCGTGTCGCGGAACAGGGCGACCGCGCCTGGCGTACGCAGCAACGCAACCTCACGATGTGGGGCAGTGATCCCGTCAAGCGTCGCCCGCGCCTGGTCAAGCAGGCGGGGGACCTGCGCCGCTCGTGACGCAGCGGCGAGCTGGCGCGGTCCTGGGTCGAGGTCGTCGCGGCGGATAAGCTCATGTACCCCCCTCGTCACGATGTCGAGCCAGAACGCCGGATCTCGCTCGTGCGAGCGTAGGCCATCGAGCGTGAACCGCCGCGCGTCAAGCGCGTTTGCGAGCATCAGCCGATCGCCCTCAACCTCCTCGTCAAGGAGGTCCTCGATGGCGTTCAGCTTGGCGCGGAGCCGGCCGAGGTCGCGCAGCCGCTCGTCTCCTGCTCCTGGCAGCCAGTCATCGAGGTCGGCGTCGCGGCGGTGGTCGCCCTTGGCAGTCGCCGTAACCGGCGTGAACTCGAGGAGGTGACGCTGGTAGCCGTCGAACACGCCATCGATCACATCGCTCATGAGGACCCCCTGCTACTCTCGGGCCTGAGGAACAATGCGGATTCCAAAGAAACGTGACCTCTCCAGAGGAGGCGGACTCTTCATAGCATGATTGAGGAACTCACCGCGCGCCAGGTCGCTGAGCGGCTTCGCGGGCCGAACCCGCCCTTGCTTGTGGACGTCCGCGAGCCGTGGGAACAGCAGACGGCAGCGATCGACGGCGCCTATCATGTCCCCCTGGGACAGTTGCCATCACGGATCGACGAGCTGCCGCGGGATAGGGCGATCGTCCTCCACTGCCACCACGGTGGCCGCAGCATGCAGGCCGCCCGTTGGCTGGAGGCCCAAGGCTATTCACGGCTTGCGAACATGGACGGTGGCATCGACGCCTGGTCCCTGACCGTCAATGAGGCCGTTCCCCGGTACACCTGACGGGCAAACGACCTACCACACCCGACTTACCCAAAGGAGGCCGGCCTGACGGCCGGACATGGATTGAGACTGTGACTGAGACGAAGACTTTCGCGGACTTCGGCGTGGAGACCGTCATCTGTGCGGCTATCGCCGAATCCAGCATCACCACCCCCTTCCCGATCCAAGAGCTTGCCCTACCGCTGGCGCTGAAGGGGGCAGACGTCATCGGCCAAGCGCGGACCGGCACCGGCAAGACACTCGCCTTCGGGATCCCGCTGCTCCAACGCTTGGACATCGGCAAGGGCACGCAAGCCCTCGTGATCGTCCCCACCCGTGAGCTGTGCCTCCAGGTCGCCGACGACCTGGCGAAAGCAAGCGCGCGTAAGGGCGTCCGCGTCGCCGCCGTCTACGGCGGCAAGGCAATCGACCCGCAGGCCGAGGCGATCGCCAACGGCGCCGAGATCGTCGTCGGCACGCCCGGCCGGCTCCTCGACCTTATGCGCCGACGGAAGCTCAACCTATCCAGCGTGACTGGGCTCGTGCTCGACGAGGCGGACGAGATGCTCGACCTTGGCTTTTTGTCCGATGTCGAGCAGCTTATCCAAGCAACCGCGCCAGACCGGCAGACCTTGCTGTTCAGCGCAACGATGCCCTCCGCGGTGGTCGCGCTAGCCCGCCGCTATATGCACAAGCCGACCTACCTGCGGGCCGACGTGGAGGCGGTCCGCGTCGCGCCGGAGACGCGCCAATACTTCTTCTCCTGCCACCGCATGGATAAGCCAGCGGTACTCGCGCGGATTCTCCAAACGCCGGACCGCGGCCTCTGCCTCGTGTTCACTCGGACGAAACGGATGGCCGACATCCTCGCCGAGGAGCTACGCGAGCGAGGCGTCTCCGCAGCCGCGATCCATTCGGACCTGCGGCAGGATGCTCGCGAGCGCACGCTCGCGCGCTTCCGGAAAGGCCGCGTCGATGTGCTCGTCGCCACCGAGGTGGCCGCGCGTGGCCTCGACATCGCTGAGGTCACCCATGTCGTGAATTACGACTGCCCCGAAGACGAGAAGATGTACCTCCACCGCATCGGCCGCACCGGCCGGGCAGGCGCGGCGGGCGTTGCGGTCACACTTGCGGTCTGGAACGAACTCGCACGCCTCGACATGATTCGACGCTCTCTTGACATCGATGAGCCGGTCCACGAGGTGTTCTCGACGTCGCAGATCCTCGATGAGCTCTTCGATCTCCCCGAGCGCCAACGACGGACGGCGGTCGCCACCCCCCAGATCGACCGTGAGGCGCCTCCCACGCGCAAGCGGCCGAGGAACCAGCGGCGGGGGCGGACTCGGGAGATGGCCGAGACTGCGGCGGAGACCGCTGACCGCGCGCAGTCATCTAGGACACGACGGCGACGGCGCACACGGACCCAGCAGCAAGCCCCGCAGTCCTCGGCAGGGGCGCCTCCCGAGTCCCCTCAGGGGCACCGAACCCCCTCACGTCAGGAGCCGGCGCTGGTCGACCCACAAGCCGAGGCCGACCCACGGCCTGGAGATGACCGCCCCAAGGACGAGCTGCGGCGGGTCCGCGTGCGCCGAAGGACCGACCGTCGACGTCCAGGGGAGGGCAAGCGCGACGCTGAGGCTCCTGACCTCACTACTGCAGCGAAGGCCGCACACCCTGAGGATGTCGCGGCGAAACCCGCGCGCTCGCGGAGCCGTCGGCGATCCGGCACGCGCACAGGCAGTACCCCGGCCAACCGGCGGGGCACACAGCGCGCTTCCGGAGGCGGCAGCCGCCAAGGCGCTCAGGAACCTCGCCAGTCAGGCCGGCCGGCCGAAGAGCCACGCCTCGATGCCAGTGCCGCACGCGGCAGTGGACATCCCCGCCTCCGCCGTGCCCTCGTCATCACACACTTGCCCTGACAGCCGGTGGCCCGCAGCGCGCCACTGAGAGCGCTGGCCCGAAAGAGTTGCGCCGCAGGCGAGAAGATCACGTAGGGTGCGACACTATGCAGACGCTGCCCCGCCCCCGACTCGACAGCAAAGTACCGCTCTACCAGAGCGTGGTTGAGCTTGCCGACCGTCTCGAGCAGGCCGATCAGGATCTCTGGGCTGACAACCTCCGCGCGTGCCTCCACGCGAGGACTGCGAGTGAAATCTTCGCTGATCTGGCGCTCGAGCTTTACCGTTTCCGTCACTGCACCGCCGCCCGCCACCTGCGCCTCGTCGAAACGGTCGATGCGCTGATCGCAACTGTCGAGGCGGCGGTTGGCCCCACAGAGACTGCGCATCTCCCCCTCTACTGCACGCTCAAAGACCTTGTTGACTTTTTTAGGCTGGGCGGTGGGATGCGTTGGCTTCGCAGACTTGAGACCGCGATCATGGACAAGGATCTCAGTGATGGCGCTCGTATCGCCCGCCTGAGCGCTGAACTCGAACAGATAGCCCTTCCAGGCCGCGGCATTCCCCCAGGCGGCATGGCCCGCATCGACGCCGTTAGGCAGCGGCTCAGCCGCATCCACGACACGACGGCCGCTGCCCGCTGCCTGAGCGCGGCGCTTCGCCCATTGGGTGAATACGCCGCCGTCCGGCTCAGTGCTCGGTCGGTTGTGGAAGCCAGCTCATCATCGCGCGGAGCTCCCGGCCAACCCGCTCGATAGGGTGGTCGGCCTGGAGGCGGCGATTGGCGTTGAAGACAGGCCGGCCGGCCGTGTTCTCAAGGATCCACTCGCGGGCGAAGCTGCCATCCTGCACTTGGCTGAGCACCTGGCGCATGCGCTCTTTGACGCTCGCGTCGATGACGAATGGACCACGGCTGTAGTCGCCGTACTCGGCGGTGTCCGACACTGAGTACCGCATCCTCGCAAGGCCACCCTCGTAGAAAAGGTCGACGATGAGCTTGAGTTCGTGCATGCATTCGAAGTACGCGACCTCAGGCTGGTAGCCGGCCTCGACGAGCACCTCGAAGGCCTTCATCACGAGGTTGGACACGCCGCCACAGAGAACCGTCTGCTCCCCAAAGAGGTCGGTCTCGGTCTCCTCGGCGAAGGTCGTCTCGATCACGCCAGCGCGCGTTGCGCCGATGCCCTTCGCATACGCGAGGCCCAGCTCATGGGCGTGGCCGCTCGCGTCTTGGTAAACGGCGAATAACGCTGGCACCCCAGTGCCCTCGGTATACGTGCGGCGCAGGAGATGGCCAGGTCCCTTTGGCGCGACCATACAGACATCGACACCCGCGGGCGGGGTGATCTGACCGTAGTGGATGTTGAACCCGTGCGCGAAGAACAGCGCGTTGCCGTCGACGAGGCCGGGCTCGATCTCGTGACGGTAGACACTCGCCTGCACTGCGTCGGGCAGGAGCACCATGACCACATCGCCGCGCTTCGCGGCCTCAGCGGTTGGCAGGACCTCAAGGCCAGCGGCCTCCGCGTCTTTCTTGCTGTGCGACCCCAGGTACAGCCCAACACACACATTGACGCCGGATTCGGCCAGGTTGCGGGCATGGGCGTGCCCCTGTGAGCCGTATCCGAGCACCGCAACGGTGCGTTCGTCGAGCAGCTCGAGCGAGGCGTCGTCGTCGTAATACATCGTGGACATATGTTCCCCCTCCTATGGCCTTGCCTTGCTTCTAGGCTGTTCTGTCTAGGCGTACGCCGCGTCCTTCGGTGATGCTCTTGCTTCCTCGCCCGACCGCGATCATGCCTGACCGCACGAGTTCCCTGATGCCATAGGGCTCAAGCAGTCGGACCATTGCGGCAAGCTTCTCAGGCGAGCCAGTGGCCTCCAGTGTGAGCGAGTCGACATCGACATCGACGACCTTCGACCGGAAGACCTGAGCGATCTCAATGATCTCGCTGCGAGTCACCCCGGACGCGGTCACCTTCACGAGCTGCAGCTCTCGCTCAACGGCGCAGTCGTGCCCAAGCTCGACAATCTTCAGCACATTGACGAGCTTGTTGAGCTGTTTCGTGACCTGTTCGAGAGGCGCCTGGGCGGCGTCCACGACAATCGTCATGCGTGAGATATCATCGACCTCGGTGGGACCAACCGCGAGTGAATCAATATTGAATCCTCGCCGGCCGAACAGGCTCGCAACGCGTGCGAGCACGCCTGGCTTGTTTTCGACGAGGACGGAGAGGGTGTGCTTGCTCATTCCTCAAAGCCCTTCTACCCTCAGCGCGCTTCATGCGCGCATGCGCCACTGGCACGCGTTGCGCGCCGGTATCTAAACCGCATCCCCTTCACGCATGCTCTCAGGGAGCGAGGCGCCGCCTGGCTCACCAGCGGCACCCTTCGCTCCTGCGGAAGCCTTCGCGTACCATTCTTCTGCGGACTCAATGATGTCGTCATTGCTTGCCCCAGCTGGGACCATCGGGAAGACCTTCTCGGTCGTGTCGACACGGAAGTCGACGACTACCGGCACCTCGCCGACAGCGAAGGCTTTCTCAAGGGTGGACCCGACATCCTCAGACCGGGTGCAACGCAGCCCGACGCAGCCGTATGCGTCAGCAAGCTTGACCAGATCCGGTATATCGACCGGGAGGTCAACTTGCGAGAAGCGCTTGTTGTAGAAGAGCTCCTGCCACTGGCGGACCATGCCGAGCGAGCCGTTGTTGATCACACAGATGATCACCGGCACGTTTTCGGTCCGAGCGGTGGCCAGCTCTTGGAGCGTCATTTGAAAGCTGCCGTCCCCGTCAATGGCGACCACCGTCTCGTCAGGCCGGCCGACCTTCGCGCCGATCGAGGCAGGCACACAAAATCCCATAGTTCCAAGGCCCCCGGAGTTGATCCACGACCGCGGCCGCTCGAACCTGATGTGCTGGGAGGCCCACATCTGGTGCTGGCCAACGCCCGCGACCACGATCCCGTTGCCGTCCAGCTTTTCACCAATGGCTCGGATGACCGTCTGTGGCTTTAACGGGCCGTCTGGGGACTGATCGACCCGCAGCGGGTGCTCGGACTGCCAAGCGCGGAGCTGCGCCCACCACGAGGAGAGATCCGCGCGCCGCTGGTTGCTATCGGCGAGCAGGCTCTGGATCGCCTCAACGAGCTGGCCGATCACGATCGCGCAGTCGCCGACGATCGGGATGTCAGGCTCACGGTTTTTCCCGATCTCGGCGGGATCGATGTCAAGGTGGATCACCCGCGCGCGTTGCGCGAACGTCGCAAGGTTGCCAGTTACCCGGTCATCGAAGCGACTCCCAAGCGCGATGAGGAGGTCAGCCTTCTGCAGCGCGGTAACCGCCGTCCAGTGCCCGTGCATACCTGGCATGCCAAGGTGCTGCGGGTGGCTGTCAGGCAGCGCCCCCCGGGCCATCAGCGTCGTCACGACTGGCAGCTCGACGAGCTCGATAAGGCGTCGGAGCTCGGCGTGAGCGTTAGCTTTGATGATTCCACCGCCCGCGTAGACGACTGGCTGCCGTGCAGTCAGGATCTCTCGAGCGGCCTCACGGACCATCTTCGAGTGGCCACGCATGGTTGGCTTATAGCCAGGCAGCCCTAACCGGTCAGGCCAGGTGAAGGTTGTCTGCGCGTTGAGGATGTCCTTGGGGATGTCGACGAGCACTGGGCCCGGCCGGCCGGTTGCGGCGATGTGGAACGCCTCGGCGATCGCGCTAGGGATCCGGTCGGGGTCACGGACCAGCTCGTTGTGTTTCGTCACCGGCATGGTGATCCCGGTGATGTCCGCCTCCTGGAATGCATCTGCGCCGACAGAGCTCGTAGTGACCTGGCCGGTAATGGCGACGACCGGCACCGAGTCCATATGCGCATCGGTAAGCGCCGTCACAAGGTTCGTGGCGCCTGGTCCTGAGGTGACGATTGCGACCCCAACGCGCCCCGTTGCCTGTGCATACCCCTCGGCCATGTGGCCAGCGCCCTGCTCGTGGCGCGCGAGCACATGCCGGATCGGCGAGTCGATCATCGGGTCGTACGCTGGCAGGATGGCGCCGCCAGGGTGGCCAAATACCACGTCGACACCCGCTGCCTCCAGTGACTTGATGACTGCTTGTGCGCCGGTGATTGTCATGTTGAGCCTTCTTACATTTTGGTGTATCCCGAATAACGAAAGACCTCTCGCCGGGGGGCTGAGAGGTCTCGCGCCTGAGAAGCTATGGGACGTGCGGTCAGCTCAGGCGCGCGGAGAACGATACGAGGAAGCATGAGCGGGCGACGGGCGACGGGCCCACCCTGGCATTCACCAGCCTGCTCATTCGCTCCTCCTCGTCCTTGCCATCATGAGTGTCCCCCATATCAGGGAGAGAGGCTACCTTAGTCTGCGGGTAAGAATAGGCGATGTCAACTCGGGGTGTCCACTATCCCCCGTTTGTGCGTGTCCGAAGGGACAAGAAAAAAATATGCCGGAAAGATTGGACTTTGGGTTGGCGAGGGCATATTCTAAAGCCATTCCGAGGCACCATGCGGCGGGTGGGTTCCCGCCCCCTCCCGCCGCAGATGGTGTATATGGAAAATTCGGGTTCCCGCCCCCGAATTTTCCAATGACGGGCATGTGCCTGTCCAAGACGGCCCGGGCCTGCAGCCCGGGCCGTCGCATTTTGCTCCGATCGTTTGAACGCGACCCCGCCCACGAACGAACTCAGGAGCATAAGAAGACGCGACCCTCGTGAACGTTCCTTAACGCTGCCGTCTGGCAGTTACCGGACGAGCCCGTGGCGCATCGCGATCACGACAGCCTGGACACGATCTGAGGCCTTGAGCTTCGCATAAATACGGGAGAGGTGGCTCTTGACAGTCTCATCGCCCAGCTCGAGCACCTCGGCGATCTCACGTGTCGACTTGCCTGTAGCGAGTTGCTCTAGGACATCCTGCTCTCGCTTCGACAGCGGCTGGAGCCCGGCGTGGATCGCCAACGGGCCGACCCGCTCGAGGAAGGGGCGGGTGACGTCCGGATGGAGAAACCCTTTGCCCGCCGCCACAGCCCGAACTGCCTGGACAAGCTCATCGCGCCGAACATTCTTCGGCAAGTAGCCGGCAACGCCAGCAGCCACTGCACGCGTGACGGTGTCGTGATCGGTAAACATCGTGAGCGCCATCGTCCGCGTGGGGAGGTCGCGCTCCTCAATCTGACGCACGGCGGCCAGGCCGTCCATGCCGATAAGGTTCACGTCGACGAGCGCCACTTTGGGCCGGTGCTGCTCGACCGCAGCCACGAGCTCCTCACCGGACTGCACGATCGCGACGACCTCGATGTCAGGCTCGAAGGAGAGCATCGTCTCGATCCCATCGGCGACCACCCCATGGTCCTCAGCGATAACGACGTCGATGACCTCTCCCCCTGCTGCCCTGGCGTCGGCCTTTTGACCGACGGAACTGGGGATACTCAAAGCGGTACCTCCACTTCGACTGTAGTCCCCCCGCTGTCCGCGCTCCGTACCGTGAACCGACCGCGGGCGAGTTCCACACGCTGTTTCATCAAGGCTAACCCATGACGGCCTGCAGGGACGTGGAGGGGGTCGAACCCCCGGCCGTCATCACGCACCTGCACCGCGATGAGGGTATCTGTGGCATCGAGTTCTACCACCACATTGCGCGCGTGCGCATGCTTCGCGACGTTCCCGAGGCAGCCACGTACGACCTCCAAGACAAGGATCTCGACCGCGAGCGGCAGCTCAGGCAGTGGTTCGGGCGCCTTCAGCCGACCCTCGACTCCGTGCTCGAGGCGCAGTTGGTTCAGCGCTCTCATTAGCGCTTGGCGAAGCCCACCAGGCACGACGATCTGGTGCGTCAAGGCGTCAAGCACCTGTCTAAGCCGGTGGACCCCCCCGCTCACTGCCTCCCGTGTCGCGGCGGCGAGCTTCTGAGCCCGCGCGGAGTCGGCCCCACAGATCGCCGAGCGCACGTTGTCCGCCTGGATCTCCGCCGCCGCCAGATATGGCAGCACCTCGTCGTGAATCTCCAGCGCGATACGGCTGCGCTCCCGGGTGCCCTCCTCAATGATCTTGCTTGAGAGCAGTGCACGAGCACGCTGCACCTCGCTGAGCTCCTCCTCAAGCTCCAAGCGCTGGAGGGCCATGCCGAGCAGCCCCGCAGTGGCCTCCACGACCTCCATGGACCGCTCGGCCGTGTCAACCGGCACCCCGATCATCGCGCGCCCACCCCCGGGAACCTTTACGACCTGGAGCCCATCCGGGACCTCCCCGTCCAGGGACACCTCCACTGCGGTGCTGTCGAGCGCGGTGCGTAGGGCAGCGGTGCCGATGATCTCAACCTGCTCCCGGCGCCGCGCTGTCAGCAGCTCAGTACCTAGTGTGTTCAACATCTCGAGCTCTCGCACCCGGGCGGTGAGCTCCTCGGCCCGGTCCTCGCTTTCCCGCGCAGAGCGGAGGGCGTTGTAGCCCAGCCACAACGGGAACGCGAGCAACAGCACCGACCACGGATTGGCCCCATGGAGCACAACGATCAGCAGGCCGAGGCCGATGACCAGGCCAAAGTCAAGGGCGAAGTGTGGAAAGGGCACGGCCGAGCTTCTCGCGGCTTGCCTGAGGCCAAGGCGGCCGATGAACGCCAGCCCAGCAGCCACCGCGGCGGCGTTGACGACGTTATAGACGACGCCCGCGACCACGGTGCAGAGGAAGAGCTGCGGGAGGCCTTTTGCGACCCCGGCCGCTGGAGCGGGGACGACGAGTGAGGCGGCGTAGGCGGCGGCAGCGGCGGTGAGCGCCCCTTGAGCACGGTTGAACGCGATATTCCATGGCGAGGTCGTGCCTCGGCGAAACTCGCGCTCGTTGAACCTGCCGACCAGAGTGACGAATACCGCTAACGGGAGGGGGAGCAACACCGCCGCGGCGACCGTCACGGGTGGCTCAACGGTCGTCGTGACGTTGACCCGGGGCAGCATCGGCACGTTACGGAAGTTGACAGCGGCGATAAAGGCGATCCACACCAGCGCTCGTCCAGGAGTCGCGATCACGTGGGCGATGCCTGCCGGGAGGAACGCCGCTGTCACGAGGCAGAGCAGCAGAACATAGAGACGGAAGGATGTGGTCGGTGTCTTACAGCGACTCGACTCGCGCGGGGCGCTCACCCCACGGTCCTCCTCTCCATGCCTAGTAAAGACCTAGCTACTGTACGCTGCCGGCCGCCTCGCCATAAGGCGTACGTCAACGATGTGCGCTAAGGGCTACCACAGATCCCTGCCGTCGCATAGGCGTACCAGCCCAGCAGGCCGCGCCTCGCGTCGCATAACGTTAGGTGATTGCTTCATTACTGTCAGTTCACCTCCCCATGACATACCTGCCGATTTCGGCAACGAAGTGAGGTTCATATAGTTTTCCGCCATCCCGCTTCCTTACGTTGACGAACCGACCCCGTCTCTTGGGGAGATACCATAAAGTTCCGCGTTTCCCGCGAACTTCGCCCCTGAACGGGGGCGACTAGTATCCCTCTGCTAGGGGTCCGTTGGTAGCCTAGCATGGAGTCCAGCCGCCCCCTGACACGGCCATGCCCCCGGTGAACAGGTGCCAGACTGGCGCTCATGGGAAATTTTGAGTACCTCGCCCTTCTTGGACTCTGCCTGGCGGTCACCCTTCCCCTAGAGGCAGTCCTCCATGTCGGCGTGTACCGGCAGCGGCGCCGCCTGCTCAGCTGCATTGGCTGCGTGGCAGCCGTGTTCATCTCGTGGGACCTGATCGGCGCCAGGCTCGGCCACTGGGGCTACAACCCTACGTACGTCACCGGCCTCCGCGTGGCCGGGCTTCCGGTTGAGGAGTACCTGTTCTTCGTCGTGGTTCCCTTATGTGCGATCCTCGCCTTCGAGGCCGTGTGCGCGACGCTGGGTGATGTCTCAAACTGGCTCACTGCCCGCCGCAAGCGGCTGCGTGAGCGGATACGCCGATGAGGCTCGGCTACACGCTTTTCTGCCTGGCTGCCCTCGTTATCACATTCGGGCTCGAAGGAATACTTCGGACCGGCTTATTCCGCGATCGGCGGTACTGGATCACGCTCGGGATCGTCGCCTTCTTCCAGGTGCTCGTGGATGGCTGGCTCACCTGCCGCCCAATCGTCACCTATGCGCCAGCCCAGTTCAGCGGGTTGCGCTTCGGCTGCCCCCCCTCCCGCTTGTTCCGCGGCGAGGGCATGCCGCTTGAGGACCTCCTCTTCGGATTCGCCATGATCACCCAGGGCTTGATGTGGTGGCAGTGGTGGGGAAGGCGCCTGGATACCCCACCGTAGCCCGAAGTGTGGACTCAGTTCGGTCTATGCCAATCTCAGTGCTCCCCCATGGCAGCGGTGGGTTTCGGCGGAGGTGAGCAGGGGTCGAGGAGCGCAGGGCCAAGATCCGCCGCCACGCCAGCGCCGGCCGCCCAGGCGCCGATACGGAGCTGGTCACAGAGCACGCCGAGCGCGCGCGTCGCCGCCTCAGGGCCTTGCGCACCGGCGGCGAGCAGCCCGCGAGCGAGCCCAGCGATATCCGCGCCCAAGCAGAGCACCTTCAACGCATCGACGCCGTGCCGCACACCCCCAGACCCAATGAGCACGGCCGGCGAGCCAGCCGCGTCGATCACCGCGCGCGCTTGCCGCACGGACTCCGCGGTTGGCAGCCCCCAATCAGCGAACGCCTGGGCGATCGCACCCGCGGCGTCATCCCGTAATCCCTCGATGCGCGCCCAGTTCGTACCGCCGGCGCCGGCGACATCGACGCCCGCGACCCCAGCATCGAGCATTGAGGCCACGTCTGCGGACGCCATCCCAAACCCAACCTCTTTCACGACAACCGGCACCTCGACGCCCGCGCATACCTCGGCGATCTTCGCGCACACGCCCCCGAACTGCGTCTGCCCACCCGGCTGGATCGCCTCTTGGACCGCGTTGAGGTGAAGGACGAGCACGTCGGCCTCACATGCGGCGACAAGCCGCGCGCAGTCCGCCGGTCCGTAGGTATGGAGCTGCACCGCGCCGAGGTTCGCCATGAGGAGGACGTCTGGCGCGAGATCGCGCACACGGAACGTGTCGAGGCCGGCCGCGGTATCCAGGATCATCCGCCCAGAGCCGAGCCCCAGCGCGACCCGGTGGGCTTGCGCGGCCTGGGCGAGCGCGCGGTTGACGGGCCCAGCCTCACTCACCCCGCCGGTCATGCACGAGACGAGCAGCGGCGAGGCGAGGCGCCGGCCCCACAGCTCGATCCCGAGATCCACCTCATCGAGGTCACGTTCAGGCAATGCTCGCGGGCGCACCCGTACTTCGTCTAGGCCGGTCCGCAGCGTCGCAAACCCAACATCCTCAGTAAGGGTGAGCCGGAGGTGGTCCCGCTTGCGCCGGGACGCTGGATCCCCAGCCTCAGTCACCGCTCCCCCTCAATGCCCCGCCCGGAGCATTTACCGCCACCCCTGGACTTGGAGGTGGATGCGGCGGGGGCGAGCCTGATCAAGCTCGATGAACATGATCCGCTGCCAGCGGCCCAGCCCGAGCTGGCCGGCGACAATCGGCACGGTCTCGGAGGCGGAGCCGAGAAGCATCTGCTTGATGTGTGAGTGGCCGTTGATCGGCTCATCCTCAGGGGCGCCAGCGAGGGTGGCAGGGTCTCGGATCTCGAAGTCGTCGTGCCGATAGTACGCCTCAGGGGGAACCAGCTTTTCCATGAAGATGCGGAAATCCTCTAAGAAGCATGTCTCGAACTCGTTGATCCTCACTGCGCAGGTGGTGTGCGAGCTGTAGACACAGAGGCTTCCCTCTCTCACCCCGCAGGAGGCCAGCAGCTCAAGGCACTCGTCGGTCACATCGGTGACGTGGAAGGCGCGCTCAGTCATGAGCTCAATGGTGCGCCGCGCGATGCATGGGGTGAGGTGGTCGACTGGCAGGATCTCGCACTCGGCGGCGATGCTGGCCCCGGCCCGCTCCTTCACTTGCCCCGACACGTTTCGAGAGCCGCTGGCGACAGCCGGTGTGCCTGCCTCATTGCTCAGCGGCTGCACGCTCTCACTCTTTCGTCAGGGACTCCACGGCTGCGCACTGGACTGCACGTTCCGGGGAAACGCCTGGATCCCGGCGCGCGCTGCGTCGTGCCTCGACTCCAGCGGCACCATGTTGTCACGTTGCGCTCCTTGCAACTATTCGGCGGCTGGACATCCGGCCTCGCCAGCGGGTCAGGATGCTTCTAGGGATTCGGAGCCTCGGCCCATGCGGTTGGCCGGCTCGGCCAGATCAGCTCACGGGCGGCAACCGCGAGCTTGCGCGTGCCCGGCACCATGGCGCGGACATGGAACACTTGCCAGTCGGCCGCCTCGATACGGTCGAGGATCTCACGGTAGAGCCGATGGGCAATGCGGATACACGCCTGGCTCGCAGGCGGAAGCAACGCCCAGCCGGCCTCAGCCCGCCGGTAGAGCGCCCGGGTGCGCTGCGCCTCAAACGCGAGCAGCCGGCGGAACGCTGGGCCGACGTCGCGAGCATGGAAATCCCGCTCCGTCACCTCGAACCGATCGAGGTCCTCCAGCGGCAGGTAGATCCGGCCGCGCTCCCAATCCTCCGCGATATCGCGCAGGAAGTTCGTGAGTTGGAACGCGATACCGAGGTCCATTGCTCGCGCCCGCGCCTGTGGATGAGTCGACCCAAGCACCGGGAGCATCATCGACCCGATGACCGCCGCTGACCCGTAGACGTACCCGTAGAGGTCGTCGTAGGTGGCGTAGCGAGCCACCTCCAGGTCCATCGCCATCGACCGGAGAAACGCGTGGAGGTCGTCATGGCGGATGCCAAGCTCACGGACGGTGTTAAGCACTGCCACCAGGGCTGGCTCCTCGGTGCGCCCGGTCTCCAGGCTGGCGAGGAACCCGGCCGACCACGCCTCGAGCGCCCTTCGGCGCTCTGCCGGCCCCCACGACAGTTCCATGTGGTCGACGAGGTCGTCCGCGTACCGCGCGAACCCGTAGAGCGCATGGACATGCCGTTGCCTCGATGCCGGCAGGAACCGGGTCGCGAAGTAGTAGGTGCGGCCGTGCGCGGCGTTCATCCGCCGGCACAGCTCGTAGCTGGCTGCCAAGTCGACCTGCTCGCGGCCCGCAAGGCCCTTAGCGATGATCTGTGTGGAGGGCTCGGGGTGCCGGTACCCGCCCGGATGGCGCGGCAGGCGCCACTGGCGATTGGGCGGGCTTGCGGTCATCGTGGCGTCCCAAGCTGCGCGAGTACCCGCTCAGCGGCGAGCTTGCCCGAGACGAGCACCATCGGCACGCCGACCCCTGGTGTCGTGCTTGACCCGCTGAACACCACACCGCCGACCTTCGGCGCGACGTTCGCCGGCCGGAACGGCCCGGTCTGGCGGAAGTGGTGGCTTGCCGCGAATGGCGTGCCCGCCGCCATGCCCTGCTGTGCCCAATCCGCTGGCGTCACGACCTCGCTTGCCACGATGGCCTCGTGGACCGGCCCGTAGCCAGCGGCCTCCATCCGTTTGACCGCCTCAGTCAGCTCCTGCTCGGCCCGCGCATCCCAGTCGATGCGGTGGCCCTTCGCGGTCTCTTGAAGGTTGGGAGCTGGAAGGAGCTGGAACGCGACCTCCCCGCCCAGCGGCGCCAGGTGGGGATCACTACGGGTTGGCACGGTGAGGAACCACGAGGGGTCGCGCTGCATCCGGCCTGCGAGCAGGTCGGCGAACGAAGCCTCGTAGCCGCGCGCGAAATGGATATTGTGGTGGGCTGCGTCGTGCAGCCGTTGCGCAAGGCCAAGGTGGGCAACGACGCACGAGGGCGAGTACCGCAATCGTTCCACCCGCCACGGCGCGGAGCGGGGTGGCAGCAGGTCACGGTACGCGACCGGCAGGTCGGGGTTGAGCACGACAACGTCGAGGGCGACCCGCTGGCCGCCAGCGGTCCGCACCGCCCGGGCACGCCCGTCTGTGACCTCGACCGCCTCAACCGGCTCGCCCAGGCGGAGATCCACACCGAGGCGGGCCGCGAGGCCAGCGAGCGCCTCGCTCACCGCATGAATCCCCCCGCGCGGGAAGTACACCCCGGCGACGGTGTCCATATATGGGATGACCGCGTAGATGCCGAGGGCCTCGAACGGGCTCATCCCCGCGTACATCGCTTGAAACGTGAACAGCCGGATCAAGCGCCAGTCCTGGAGAAAGCTTGCGATCAAGGCATGCATCCGCCGGAAGCCACCAAGCCGCACGAGCCGGAGAAGCGGCGCGGGCCGCCGGACGAGGTCAACCGGTGAGTCGTAGTTCCGGTCGATGAAGTCACCATAGGTGGCCTCGTAGAGCGCCCGCAGGTGCGCGGCGAGCCGGAGGAGGCGATCAGCCTCGGACGCGCCGCACACCTCGCGGACCTCCGCGGCGAGCGCGTCGAGCCCCGCGCGCACCCGCACAACTGACCCGTCGTGGAATACCGCCCGGTAGGCGGGGTCCAGGCGCACGATGCTCAAATGATCGGACATCCGCTCGCCCGCTAGCGCGAACAGCTCATCGAGCAGGTTTGGCATGGTGAGCACGGTCGGCCCGGTGTCAAACGCGTACCCGGCGCGCATGATTCGCCCAGCGCGCCCACCGGGGACGTGCTCACGCTCAAGGAGCGTCACCTCAGCGCCAGCGGCGGCGAGGTGGATCGCGGCGGCCAGGCCACCTAGGCCAGCGCCGACAACGACCACCTTTCCATGCCCCGTCGCGAGGTTATGACGGCGCATCAAGGCTCAGACTGCCCGGAACGCAGCAAGGTCGGCGAGCGCGGCGAGCGCCTGCTTGGCCGGCTCGGGGATCGGCGCGAGCGCCTGGCGCGCGAGCTGGTGCTGGCTGGCGAGCAACCGCTCGACCACGTCGAGAGCGCCACAGTCGACGACGATCTGGCGGGCGCGGTTGGCGTCGGCCTCGTCCAGGCGCTCGTTCCCCAGGGCGCGGGACAGGACCGCGCGCTCCGCCGGGCTGGCGAGCTGGAGCGCGCGCAGCATGAGCACGGTGCGCTTGCCCTCGCGGAGGTCGCTGAGCGCACCTTTGCCAGTCGTCTTAGGATCGCCGAACAGCCCGAGCACGTCGTCGCGTAACTGGAACGCCAGCCCGATCGCGTCGCCGAAGGCGCGGAGGGACGCGTCGAGAAGCTCATCGCCGACGCCGATCGCAGCGCCGAGCTGGAGCGGGCGGGTGACCGTGTAACGGCCAGACTTCAAGAGGGCAACGCGGAGCGCGTCCTCCTCCAGCGCCCTCTTCATACCCGAGAGCCGGAGGTCAAGATACTGCCCGGCCATGACCTCGACCCGAAGCTCAGTGAACAGCCGGCGTGCGCGGTCGAGGGCAGCGGCGTCGAGGTCCGCGTCGTTAAGCAGCTGGTCAGCCCACACGAACGCGAGGTCGCCAGCGAGAATCGCCCCGCCTACCCCGAACCAGGCTGGGTTGCCGGCCAAACCCTCGTCGCGGTGGACCTGCGCGAGCGACTCGTGCACCGCCGGCCGGCCGCGCCGGGCCGCCGAGCGGTCCATCACGTCGTCATGGATAAGCGCGAACGTGTGGAGCAGCTCAACGGCCGCCGCCGGCCAGTACACGGCCTCGGTGTGCGGCGCTCCCGTCGCGCGATAGCCCCAGTAGACGAACGCGGGCCGGAGCCGCTTGCCACTCGCCCGCACAAACTCAGCGATCTCAATACCGATCGTCTCCAGCCCAGGGTCGAGCTTGATGAGGTCAGCGACCCGCCCGGCGAGGAACGAGTCAAGGAGCGCGCTGACCGGCTCGGAGACCTCGTCAAGAGCGGGGATCCCAGACCGGCCAGCCGCTGAGCCCGCCCAACGCGCCTGCGGTGCTATGCGCCCCATCGCAGATCCACCCGTCCTGCTGGAGACCTCATCACGCCCGGCCAGAGCCGGAAAAGATTCCGACACCCTAGCGCACACTACGCAGACGCTCACTTAAGAGGCGATTCACCAGCTGCGGGTTCGCTTTGCCATGGGTAGCCCGCATCACCGCGCCGACAAGCGCACCGATCGCCTTCGTGTTGCCGTCACGGACCCGCTGGGCCGCGTCGGCCTGGTCGGCGATCACCTTCTCCACGATGGTGATGAGCTCATCAGCGTCAGAGAGCTGGCGGTAGCCTCGCTGCTCGACGATCTGCGCGGGGTCCCCGCGCCCGGCCAGCACGTCGGCGAGCACCTGCCGCGCGAGCTTCGCCGACAGCGTGCCATCACGCCTCAGCTCAATCAGCTCAGCGAGCTGGGCGCCGTTGAGGTCAGCGGCACCGTGCTCATGGCGCCAGGACGTCACCTCGTTGACCAGCCAATTCGCTGCCTCGCGGGCGCTGGCGCCAGCAGCCACCGCATCCTCGAGCACCCCGACCAGGTCGCCATCGAGCAGCGTGACGACCTGCTCGTTGGTGAGCTGGTACGTCTCCGACAGGCGCTGCCGCGTGATCGCTGGCAGCTCAGGAAGCGCCGCGCGCAACTCGACGATCCAGGCGTGATCTGGCTCCAAGACGACAAGATCCGGGTCGGGGAAGTAGCGGTAGTCCTGGGTCATCTCCTTCGTGCGCAGCGTCGAGGTCCGACCACCGTCCTCGTCCCAGTGGCGGGTCTCCTGCGTGACCGGCTGGCCCGCCTCCAGCAGCGCGGTCTGGCGGCTGATCTCGTAGTCGATCGCCCGGCCGAGCGAGCGGACCGAGTTCATGTTCTTCACCTCGACGCGGGTGCCGAACGCCGCCTGGCCGGTGGGGCGCATCGAGATGTTTGCGTCGCAACGCATCGAGCCCTCTTCGAGCTTCGCGTCGCTGATCCCGAGCGCGCGGACGATCGCCTGGAGCTGCAGCAGGTACACACGCGCCTCGGCCGCGGAGCGGAGGTCGGGCTCGGAGACGATCTCAAGCAGTGGGATGCCGGCGCGGTTGTAGTCAACGAGTGAGTACTCCGCGCCGTGGATCCGCCCCGTTGCGCCGATGTGCACGGACTTGCCGGTGTCCTCCTCCATGTGGGCACGCGTGATCCCGACACGCCGGACCCCCTCCTCAGTCTCGACGTCGAGGTGCCCGCCAATGCAGATCGGCACGTCGTACTGGGAGATCTGGTAATTCTTCGGCATGTCTGGGTAGAAGTAGTTCTTCCGGTGGAACTGGCTTGCCGGCGCGATCTCACAACCCAGCGCCAGGCCGAGCTTGGTCGCGTACTCCACCGCCCGCGCGTTGATCACTGGCAACGACCCTGGCTGCCCGAGGCACACAGGGCAGGTGCGGGTGTTGGGCTCACCGCCGAAATCGATCGCGCACCCGCAGAACATCTTCGTCCGCGTGCTGAGCTCGACATGGACCTCAAGCCCGATCACTGCCTCGTAACACGTGGCTTGCGGGGCTGCGGTCATTGTCATTCCTTCTGCTGGCGCTATAGGGGCCGTACGCTACACGGCACCGTAGGTGGCTGCCCCACGGGCTGCCTCGCTACCGTATGCATCTTGTTGCCCGCCTGCCCGACAGCTGACCACCAAGAGCAGTCCCCATGAGTCACGCAGCGGCCCTGGTGATCGAGTTTATCCATGGCTTGGGGTTCACGGACCTGCCACCTGGCGTGGTAGAGAACGCCGAGTGGCGCCTTCTGGACACGCTAGGCGTGGCCGTGGGAGGCCTGTCCACCCGCCTCTCGGTGATCGTCCGCGACCACGCTGCCCGTCACTTCGCTGCGCCTGAGGGCGGTGCCCGCATGCTGTTCGACGGGCGCCGTGTCAGCCCCGTGGGCGCCGCGCTGGCGGGGGGCATGATGATCGACAGCCTCGACGCGCATGACGGTGACCCCCAGACCAAAGGGCATGCTGGGGCGGCCTTGGTCCCAAGCCTGCTCGCCTTCGTCGATGCTGGCGCAGGCGTCCGCGGACCCGAGCTGCTGACCGCCCTGGTGGTCGGCTACGAGATCGCGCTGAGAGCTGGGGTCGTCCTGCACGCCACAGCCGACGACTACCACAGCTCAGGCGCCTGGAACGCGGTGGGCTGCGCTGCGCTGGGGGCGCGGTTGCTGCAGATCGGGGAGGCCGAGACCCGCCATGCGCTGGGCATCGCCGACTACCACGGGCCCCGGAGCCCGATCATGCGGTGCGTCGACCATCCCACAATGGTCAAGGATGGCTCCGGTTGGGGCGCCATGACTGGCGTGAGCGCCGCGCTGCTCGCCGCCGACGGCTTTACCGGCGCCCCGGCGCCCACAGTGGAGCAGGCTGGGGAGCTTCTCCAGCCGCTGTGGGATGATCTCGGCACGCGCTGGCGCATCCTTGAGCAGTACTTCAAGCCCTACCCGGTCTGCCGCTGGGCGCACCCGGCAATCGACGCCACGCTCGACCTTTGCCGCCGCCACGCCATCGAGTCGGTGGAGGCCATCACGGGCGTCGAGGTCGCCACCTTCCACGAGGCGGTCCGGCTGGCGACGCGGCGGCCCCGCACCACTGAGGAGGCCCAGTACAGCCTGCCGTTCACCGTGGCGGCCGCGCTGGCCCGCGGGGCGGTGGGGTCCTGTGAGGTCGCAGCGGAGGCCTTCGAGGACGCCGAGATCCTCCGCCTCAGCGACACGATGACGATCCGAGAGTCAGAGGCCTACAACGCGCGCCTGCCGGACCAGTACTGCGCGCAGGTCACCCTCCACCTGCGCGACGGCCGCCGGCTGGCGGCGGAGACGACATCGCCGAAAGGTGGCGGGGCGGCGCCGTTGAGCGACGAGGAGCTGCTCGACAAGTTTCGCGCCCTCGCCAGGCCACGGGTCGGGCAGGCGCGCAGCGACCGCATCGAGGCAGAGGTCACGGGTCTCGCGCGCGGCGGTGACCCGGCACGCCTCCTGGCCGACACGCTAGAGCCCGCCAACCCTCCCGCCCCGTGACTCACGGTGGCTGGCAGGGCGGGTGATCAGGGCACGTCCAGGGCGTGAGGGCCGCGCGGAGTGGGGTCGAAGGCGACCTCGGCCTCGACGGCGCGGGCGACGCGGAACATCATGGCCTCGTGGAGCACCGGCGCCATGATCTGCAGGCCGACCGGCAAACCGGCGTCGTCAAGGCCGACCGGCACGGACATCGCCGGGGCGCCCGCGAGGTTCGACGGGATCGTGTACACGTCGCTGAGGTACATCGCGAGCGGGTCGGCGACCTTCTCGCCGAGCGGGAACGCCGTGGTCGGCGAGGTTGGGCTCACGAGCACATCGCACTGCGCGTAGGCCGCCTCGAAGTCGCGGATGATCAGGGTCCGCACCCGCTGCGCCTGGGCGTAGTAGGCGTCGTAGTACCCCGCGGACAGCGCATACGTGCCGATCATGATGCGGCGTTTGACCTCGGGTCCGAAGCCCTCGCCGCGCGTGCGCGCCATCATCTCCTCAGCTGTCGGGCCTGGGCGGCGGATGCCGTAGCGCACGCCGTCGTAGCGGGACAAGTTCGAGGAGCACTCGCTGGGGGCGATGAGGTAGTAGGCGCTCACGCTGTAACCCACGTGCGGGAGGCTGACCTCGATGATCTCGGCGCCGAGCTTGCTGAGGCAGGCGACGGCGTCCGCCACCCGCGCATGCACGCCGGCAGCGAGTCCCTCGCCGCTGGCAAACTCGCGGATCACCCCGACCCGCAGCCCCTCGACGCCCTGGTCGATCCCGCTGCAGAGGTCAGGCGCCTTCACCGGGATCGATGTGGAGTCCATCGGGTCGTGGCCGGCGATCACCTCTAGGAGCAGCGCCGCGTCGGCGACCGAGCGGGCGATCGGCCCAATCTGGTCGAGCGACGAGGCGAACGCGACGAGGCCGTACCGGCTCACCAGCCCGTACGTGGGCTTCGCCCCCACGAGGCCGCACAGGGCGGCGGGCTGGCGGATCGACCCACCGGTGTCGGTGCCGATACCGAGCGGCGCGGCGAGCCCCGCGACCGCCGCTGCCGAGCCGCCTGAGGAGCCACCTGGCACCCGGCCAAGGTCCCACGGGTTGCGCGTCAACGCGAACCCGGAGTTCTCCGTGGATGAGCCCATCGCGAACTCGTCGAGGTTCGTCTTGCCCACGACAACCGCGTCGGCGGCGCTCAAGCGCTCGACGACGGTCGCGTCATAGAGCGGCCGGTACGTCTCAAGGATGCGAGACGCGCACGTGGTCTCGACACCCCGCGTGCACAAGTTGTCCTTGAGCGCGAGTGGGACCCCCGCAAGCGGGCCGACCGGCTCGCCAGCGGCGATCCTCCGGTCGATGTCGGCGGCGTGCGCGAGCGCGGCCTCGTCGAGCACGCGCAGGAACGCGTGGACGCGGCCGTCTGTCGCGCGGATGCGATCGAGGTGGGCACGGACGACCTCGGTGGCGCTGGCATCTCGGCGAGCGATGGCGTCCCGCAGCGCGGTCGCGGTCGCGGTGAGCAGCTCCCGGCTCACGTCCCGCCACCGCCGTCCGGCCCCTCTTGCCTGCCACCGCCATCCGGCTCTTGCCTGCCACCGCCGTCCGGCTCTTGCGAGATGACGGTCGCGGGGCTTGGCGCATCTCCCATGATCCGTGGCACGCGGAAGCAGCTGTCTTGAGACGCTGGCGCTGTCGACACCGCCTCGTCCGCGGTCAGCGAGGGGCGGGGCTCATCTGTCCGGAACACGTTGCGCAACGGGTAGGCGTGGCTGGTCGGCGGGACGTCGGACGCCGCTACCTCACCGACCTTCTCGGCGTAGGCGAGGATCTCGGAGAGCTGCGATCGCAGCGCCTCGATCTCCTCATCGCTCAGCGCGAGCCGCGCGAGCCGCGCGACGTGCCGCACCTCCTCAATACTCAAGGCCACGTCTTTCAGAACTCCTCAAGGTCCGGCGCCTCCGTTTCCGGGTTTCCCTGGACACTCCATCGCTTCACGCCGCTCTAGATCATAGGGCGGCATTCTCGGGAGGCGTTTTCCTCAGTGCACCCGCCCGTAAATCCGGTCGCATTCGGCTGCGCCTGCATCCCCGCTCGCGGCGTTGCTCCTCGCACACGTAGCCTCCGGCTACGCGCACTCGTCGCGCCTTGCGAGCGAGGCGCAGCCGCACCCTCGGTGCGTGACCATATTTACGGTATTTACGGTTGGGAGCACTTAGTGGACTTTCGCACTTTCTCGTGTTGTGCGGGTGAGTGAGCCGATGGGCGGGCGGGCCATTCGGCTTTGACCAAGCCGTGTTGGTTACAAGGCTGACAGCCCTCAACCTGCAAGTCTGTCCG
>Ga0081538_10000211_pt1 | contig 64921 bp, 57 predicted proteins | sample TabmetS5T2R1_FD_71022 | JGI IMG/M metagenome (GOLD analysis project Ga0081538, IMG submission 71022) | Tabebuia heterophylla rhizosphere microbial communities from the University of Puerto Rico - S5T2R1 | ecosystem: Host-associated > Plants > Roots > Rhizosphere ... | reverse complement strand
AGCGTGTGCAGCCGCTCGCGCAGAGCCTCGAGCGGCAGCCTGGTTCGCACCGGCTCGCTGTACGACACCACGTGCAGCGTCGAATCCCGGAAGTCGACCACCCTGGTCCCGTCCGCGGCCGCGATGTAAGCGTCGCGGATGTTCCACTCGTCCGGCGCGACCCAGTCGAACACCCGGGTGCCGCTCGGGATCTCCGTGCGCGCGATCGGAATCTCTTCCTCGATGAGGTCGAAGGTGGCCCGCACGCCATCGCCGGTCAGGCTCCGGCAAAGCGGGAACAGGCGATGCATCAGGTCGAAGGCTTCGTGCCCTACGGCCTCCGCCTGCCGCACGTCGCCCAGGACCGTGGTCACACCAGCACGGCCTTGCGGCAGAAGAACGCCTCGGCGTAGGAGCTCGGCGAGTTGCACTCCATGCCGCGCAGCCGGAGCAGGCTTGAGAAGAGCTCCTCCCGGAACCAGCGCTTGGAGGTTTGCGAGCCGAAGTGGCTCATCAAATGGTCGATCTTGCGCTGGCGTAGATGATCCTCGAGCGGCACGAAGGCGTTGGGCGCACTCATGTCGCCGTCGTACTTCGGCACCTCGTACTCGAGGATCAGGTGGTCCCGGAACGTGTTCCAGGTCAGCTCGCAGCTGAGGTGGTGATCCTGGTGCAGGTCTCCGCGCTGGTGCGTGAAGACCACGTCGGGCGAGAAGTCGCGCTTCAGGTGCTCGAAGTAGTCCTTGATCCGCTGGCCCTCGTACGGGAAGAAGCCATCGGGAAAGTCGCACACCACCACGTCCTTCCGCGGCAGCCCGTTTAGCAGCGCCTCGGCGCTCCGGCGCGCTTCGTCCGCCCGCTCGCCATCGCCGCTCAACACAACCCAGCGAACCTCCGAAACCGCCTCCTGCTCGATCAGCTTCAGGATCGTGCCGGCGCAGCCGATCTCGATGTCATCCGGGTGGGCGCCAATGGCAAGCACCCGCGCGGGGGATCTCCACATGCGGCCTATTTGCAGTGGGACCATCATCCGGTCACCGCGTACGCGAGCTCGCCGGGGGCGATTCTGTCGGGGTCCCAGAGCTGCCACGGGGCGGTGCCGCTCTCGTGCAGGCTCTCGAGCCACTGCTTGTCCTTGAGTGTGTCCATGGGAGCCCAGAAGCCCTCATGCCGCTGTGCGAGCACCTTGTCGGCGGCGAGCAACCGCTGGAGAGGCTCCTCGACCAGGTCCTCGCCGGGCCGCAGCTGGTCGAGGAGCTCCCGGCGGAGGACGAAGTAGCCGCCGTTGATCCAGATGTCGGAACGCAGGACGTCGTGCAGGCCGTGTACCACGCCGGCCTTGTTCATCGAGACGACGTGGAAGCTGTGGTGAGGCCGGACCGCGAGGAAGCTCGCCGTCGCGTCGGCTTCCTTCGCCCGGGCGATCATTGCCGGGAGATCCGCGTCGGTCAGCGTGTCGCCGTAGTTGGCCAAGAACATCTCGTCGTCGCGCAGGAGATGCCGCACCGCCCTCAGGCGCTCGCCGATGGACGACCGCAGTCCCGTGTCGACGAAGGTGATGTTCCAGTTATGGATGTCCGTCTTCAGAAGATGAACCTTCGCGCCGCCGTCTGAGAGCACGAAGTCGTTGGCCATCGCCTCGCTGTAGGTCAGGAAGAAGTGCTTGATCGCCTCGGCCTTGTAGCCCAGGCAGAGCACGAAGTCCGTGAAGCCGAAATGGGCGTAGTACCTCATCACGTGCCAGAGGATCGGCCGGCTGCCGATCGGGATCATTGGCTTGGGCGCGACCTCGGACGCCTCGCGCATCCGCAGGCCTTGTCCACCACAGAAGATGACGACTTTCACAGCACCTCCACCTCCGGAATCGGCACGACGCAGCGCGCACCCCATTCACCCGTGTAGGACAACTGGGCGACGATCTCCTTCTTCAGGTTCCAAGGAAGAATCAGGATGAAGTCGGGGCGAGCGTGCTCGAGCGCCTCTGGGTGCCGGATCGGGATGTGGGTTCCGGGCAGGAACTGGCCCTGCTTGTACGGGTTGCGGTCGACCGTGAACTCGAGCAGGTCGGTGCGGATGCCGCAGTAGTTGAGGAGGGTGTTGCCCTTGCCGGGAGCACCGTAGCCGGCGATCCGCTTGCCCTCGCGGCGCCGAGCGATGAGGAACTCGAGCAGCCGCCACTTCGTCTCCATCACCTTTGGCGAGAATGAGCCGTGCCCCTCGAGCGTGTCGAAGCCGAGGGCCCGCTCCCGCCCGGCTAGAGCGTCTACGCGACCGCTGACTGGCCGGAGGCCACCGGTGCGCCGCTGCGCGTACAGACGGAGCGAGCCTCCGTGGCTAGCGAGCTCGTCGACGTCGAAGAGCTCCAGGCCGTGCGCCGAGAGAACCTTCTTAGCGGTCAGGAGCGAGAAGTAGGAAAAGTGCTCGTGATAGATCGTGTCGAACTGGTTGCCCTCGACCAGCCGCAGCAGGTGGGGCACCTCGATCGTCACCACGCCCTGAGGCGCAAGCACCGGCGCCATGCCGCCTACGAAGTCGTTCAGATCCGGGACGTGCGCCATCACGTTGTTAGCGACCAAGAGGTCAGCCCGGCGGCCCTGAGCCACGAGGCGGGATGCCAGCTCGCGGCCGAAAAACGCAACCTCGGTGTCGACTCCTCGCTCCTTCGCCACGGCGGCGACATTGGCGGCGGGCTCGACGCCGAGCGCCGGGATGCCACGCTCGACCACGTGCTGGAGCAGGTAGCCGTCGTTGCTCGCAAGCTCGACCACCAGGCTGTCAGGCCCAAGCCCGAAGCGGTCGACGGCCATTCTCACGTAGTCGCGGGCGTGTGCGACCCACGAGTCCGAGTACGACGAGAAGTATGCGTACTCCGAGAAGATGTCCTCCGGGGCGACGAGCTCCTCGAGCTGCACGAGCAGGCAGCGCTCGCACACGCGCGCGTGAAGGGGGTAGAAGGGCTCCATCGAGCCCACCCGCTCGGGCGGGACATAGCTCTCACACAGCGGAGACATGCCCAGATCGACGAAGGTGTGCCGCAGAGGAGCGGCGCAGAAGCGGCATGCAGGTGCCTCCGGCTCGGCGGAAGGGGCGTCGAGGTGTTCTTGCGCGGCGTCTTCGAGGGTCCTCACAAGACAAGAACGTCGCGCGGCCCTCTGTTCTCGCACACGATGCCGGAACCGAGCGCCGCGGAAGTGCCGCGGTCACTCGGCCGTTCTCTGTGCATGGCTTGGTCCGACCTGTTCGTGCGCGTCGTTGCGTCGGGGGCGCTGCGCGAGCGCATCGTCGGGGCGCTCGAAGCCGGCTCCGTCGCGGTCCTCAACGGGGACTCCGCCGCCACTCCCGACATCCGGGTGATGGCTGTCGACCTCGCTCAGCCCATTTCGGTGAAGCGTCTGCAGGCGAGGCTCAGTCAGGCCGGGTCTGGACCGGTTGTCGTGATTTCGCCCGAATGTGGAAGCCTCGGCGCCCGACGCGCCGTCCGAGCCGGCGCCCAGTCCCTCGTGCTCGAGGACCAGCTCGAAGCAGCGCTCGTCCCGGCAGTGCGCGCTGTGGCCGCCGGACTAAGCGTCGTCCCGGCCGTGCTGCGCAACGGCGGGGACTCCCTGATGTTCTCCCATAGGGAGAGAGAGGTGCTTGGGCTAGCGATCTCGGGGCACACGAACAGCGAGATCGCCACCACCCTGTTCCTGGCCGAGAGCACCGTGAAGAGCCACCTGTCCTCGGCCTATCGCAAGCTCGGGGCGGCGAGCCGCAAGGATGCGGCGTCCCTGCTGCTCGACCCCGACGAGGGCCTCGGGGAGATGGTCCTCGGCGGGCGCTCCTAGGCGTTCCGCCTTTTTTCCACCGCCCGGCCGCGCCAGCCGCCGCACCTCTGGGGCGTTCATAGGACGGTCATATGGCGACGAGTACTTCGAGGGCCGGCCTGGCGGCGCAAGTGAGCGCGGAGGCCGAGGCAGGCGCGGCGGGCGCGGCCGCGGCGCTCCCCCTTCCTCTGCAGCGCAGCTGCCCAGAGGTGCCGGCGCGCACTCGCGACGAGCGCGGACGCGTGCTCCGGCGACTCCTTCTCGGCGCCGACGTGACGGCGCTTTGCGTCGCCTTCCTCGCCAGCGAGTTCGCCACCGGCAGCCTCCGCCCGGCGGACGTACCCGTGCTCCTGCTCACGATCCCGCTCTGGGTGCTGGTGGCCTATGCCCACCGGCTCTACCACCTCGACAGCCACCGGGCGGACTACAGCGTTGCGGATGAGATCGGCCCGATCCTCCAGATGGCGACGGTATGGAGCTGGGGCGCCCTGATCGCCTTCTCCGCCATCAAGCCCGACCACCTGCCCATCCCGCGAATCGCCCTCTTCTGGGTGATCACCGTGGTGGCGCTGGTGGCCTTCCGGTCGGCCGCTCGGGCCTACGCACGCACGCAGCCCTGGTATCTCCAGAACGCTCTTGTGATCGGCAGCCCCGAACAGTCGACCGCGATTCTGCGCAAGGTTCTGCGCCATCCCGAGTGGGGCATCAACGTGGCCGCCTGCATCGATCCTCGGAGAAACGGGCGCTTCCCGCACCCGGCGCCCCATCTCCTCGAGCTCGTGCCCCTGCTCCCGGCGGACACCGACACGGCGGGCCTCATTCGCCGGCTCGACATCGACCGCGTCATGCTCGCGCCCGGCCTGAGCGACCGCGGTCGGGGTGATCTCGTTTGTGAGCTGTCGGAGCTCGGAGTCCACGTGGACCTGATCCCGAGCTGGTCCGACGTCGTCGGCGCGCGGCTGCAACTCCACGAGATGGAGGGCATGCCGCTTCTCACGCTTCCACGACCGAGCCTGGGCCGTTCATCCCTACGGCTGAAGCGAGCGCTCGACCTGGCCTTCGGCATCACGGCGCTCGTGCTGCTCGCGCCCCTGCTTCTCGCCTGCGCGGTGGCGATCAAGCTCGACACGCCGGGGCCCGTCGTGTTCCGCCAGCGCCGCGTCGGCAAGGGCGATTGCCCGTTCGAGGTCTTCAAGTTCCGCTCGATGAGCGTCGACGCGGACACTCACAAGGACGCGGTCGCCCAGCTGAACTTCCATGGAGGCATGAACGAGAACGGCATGTTCAAGATCCGCGAGGACCCGCGCGTCACGCGGGTAGGCCGCATCCTGCGGCGCTATTCCCTCGACGAGCTGCCGCAGCTCTTCAACATCCTGCGCGGCGAGATGAGCTTCGTGGGCCCCCGCCCGCTGATCGAGAACGAGGACCGGCAGATCGAGGGTCGCCTTCGCAGGCGGCTCGACCTGACGCCGGGGCTGACCGGCCTGTGGCAGGCCCACGGGCGTTCCGAGATCCCGTTCGAGGAGATGGTGAACCTCGACTACCTCTACGTTACGAACTGGTCGCTCTGGGGTGACGTCAAGTTGCTCATGCGCACCTGTTCGGCGGTGGTGCGGGGCCGGGGCGCCTACTGACCGGCTGATACATACTTGACCCACATGGAGCGACTCGAGACGCGGCTCGACGGCCCCGTGTTGATCAGGCCCGTGGCCCACCCCGACGAGCGCGGGTTCTTCCAGGAGACCTACCGCCGCAACGCATTCGCAGAGCTCGGCATCCACGACGAGTTCGTGCAGGACAACCACTCGCGGTCGGTGCACGGCGTCGTGCGGGGCATGCATTTTCAGGTTGGCGACGGTGTGGCAAAGCTGGTGCGGTGCGCGCGCGGGAGGATCCTCGACGTCGTCGTCGATATCCGCCGCGGCTCGCCGACCTTCGGCGAGTGGGAGGCCTTCGAGCTCACGGACGAGAACCTCTACCAGGTCTATTGCCCGATCGGTCTTGCGCACGGCTTTTGCGTACTCAGCGAAGAAGCCGATGTGATGTACAAGCAGACGTCCTACTACGACAGCGCGCTCGAGCGCGGTATCGCCTACGACGACCCCGACGTGGGAATCGTCTGGCCCGAGGGCATCGACCTGCTCCCCTCCGAGCGCGACGCGAACGCGCCCGCTCTACGAGAGATCGAGGCTGAGCTGCCGTTCGTGTACGCGCGGTCGAACGGCGCCTGAGCGGTCACGCAGGCCGCAAACACCGGAAGTCCGGACCGACCTCATCCGAACTTGGGACCTGCCGGGCGCAGAGGCGGGCCCGCGTCAGGCGTTGTGTTTGTGTGACCCTCACCAAGGCCGTTGTGCTCGCTCAGGCGGGCACCGTCGACCCGGCACGCTCCGTCCTCCACTCGCACCGCACAGGCCTGCCCCCCACCTCCCTACTCCCGGTGGGCAACCGCGCGCTGCTCTGCCATGCGCTCGACTGGCTGGCTCAGGGTGGCATCCGCGAGACGGCGGTGGTCGTGCCTCACCACCTCCTCGGACAGGCGCGGGAAGTGGTGACCGACGGCCGGGGCCCACGATCGGTGAGCTGGGTCGAGCAGCTCCCGGACGAATCGCTGACCCACGTGCTGGGTCACCTGACCGGCTTCCTCGACGGCGAGCCGTTCGTGCTGCACCTGTCAGACAGCCTGGCGAAGCAGAGCTTGCGCTCGCTCATCCTCGGCAGGGCGTTTTGCGACACCGAGGCCCTGTTGGTGGTCGATGAGTCACGCGAGGTCGAGCTGGCCCAGGTGGTGCAGCTTCGAGCAGCGGCGGGCGGGGGCCCTGCGCGCCCCCGCCCGCTGCGTAACAACTGCGCCGGCGTGGCGGTGCTCGGCACTCGCACGCTCGAGTGGGTCGCGGATCTCGACCAAGACCAGGAGCACGTGCTGGAAGCGCTCATGGACCGGATCCAGCAGCGCGGCGGCCGGGTGGGCACCTGCGGCGCGACCGACTGGTGGCGGTTCCGCGGCGGAACAGACGCGCTGCTGGAGGGGAACCGCTTCGCGCTCGAGGGCCTGCGGGCCGACTACAGCGAGTCGCAATTGTCGGACTCGACGATCCAGGGAGCCGTGATCGTGCACCCCGACGCGAGGATCCGCTCGAGCGTCGTGCGCGGCCCGGCCATCGTCGGTGCTCGCGCGCGCCTACGCGACGCCTACGTCGGCCCATATACGTCAATCGGCGAGGACGTGGCGGTCGAGGGGGCAGAGATCGAGCACTCGCTCGTCCTTCCGGGGGCCTCGATCAGCCATGTGGGGGGCCGCCTGGAGGCGAGCGTCATTGGCCCTGGGTCGCGGGTATTCCGGGACTTTCGCCTGCCGCGAGCGCTCCGCCTGACCGTTGGCGAGGGGGCCGAGGTCTGCCTGACCTGAGTTTCTCCGCCATTCGTCCAGATTTCGTACCCGTTAACGCACCCGCGGGAAAACTCTGGGGTGCCCCCCCTAGTGCGAGGGGGGCGAACCGCCACTAGGGTCGAGAAACCGGTGAATGTCGCACACCGGAGTCGCAGACCTTAGGAGATTGAGATGCCTTCGATGCAGTCGGAGGCTCGGGATCCCCACGCGGAGAGGCGCCCGAGCAACCCCTTGCCGTTCCCCCGATTTAACCCCCCTCAGGAGAGTGAGCTCCTGGGGCGCGCGATCGCGCGCGCCAAGGAAGGAGACGCCTCCGCGCTCCACTTCCTCTACGTTCGCTACGCCGACGACGTCTGCGGCTACGTGCAGAGCATCGTCCGCGATCCGCACGAGGCCGAGGACATCACCCAGTCGCTGTTCGCCAAGCTGCTCACCAAGATCCAGCGCTACGAGCAGCGCCAGGTGCCGTTCTCGGCATGGATCATCCGCGTCGCGCGCAACGCCGCGCTCGATCATCTGCGGGCCCGCCGGCAGATCCCGTTCGAGGAGGTCCGCACGACCGACGAGGGCCACGACGCGGTCCAGTTCGAGCGTTTCAACTCGCTGCGAGAGGCCCTTGACCGGCTTCCCGCTGAGCAGCGCGAGGTGCTCGTGCTGCGCCACGTGGTCGGGTTGAGCCCGGTCGAGATCGCCGACCGGATGCAGAAGACGGAGAGCGCGATCCACGGCCTCCACCACCGCGGCCGCGGGGCGCTCAAGGCGGCGCTGCGCGAGCTCGAGGCCGCACCGGTAGTCCAGAGCGCCTGAGCGTCTCGGGCCAGTAGGGTTCATCCCCTCAGTGCCCGAGACCGCCTTCGAGCGGGCGGAGGGGCTCGCGGAGCGCCTCCTCCCGGACCGCACGCCGAAGCGGCGCATGCTGGTCATCGTCAACCCGTACGCCACGACGGTCTCCGACCGGCTGCGCAACCTCGTCGTATACGCACTCCAGTCGCGCTACTCGGTGGAGGCGATCGACACCGAGAAGCGCGACCACGCGACCCAGATCTGCCGCGAGGCGGCGCGCGAGGGCTACGACGTCGTCGTGGCCTTCGGCGGCGACGGGACCGTCAACGAGGCCGCCAACGGCCTGATCGGCTCCGACACGCCGCTGACGGCCCTCCCGGGCGGCTCGACGAACGTCTGGGCGCGCACGCTCGGGATCCCCAACGATGTGGTCGACGCGACGGAGCATCTGCTGCGTATGGCGGATGACTTCCAGCCGCGCCGCGTGGACCTCGGGCAGATGAACGGCCGCCGCTTCGTGTTCGCGGCCGGCGTGGGCCTGGACGCCTCGGTGGTCGAGCGCGTGGACGAGCACCCGTACCGCAAGGCTCGCTTCGGCGCCTGGTACTACACCTACGCCGCGGTCTCGATATTCACCCGCCGCTACCTCGTGCGGCCCCCGCACGTGAGGGTGCACTCGGGGGACCGCACGCTCGAGGGCGTGACCGTGATCGTCCAGAACGCCGACCCGTTCACGTTCTTTCGCAGACGCCCGATCCGGGTGACCGAGCCCGCGGGCCTCCACACCGGGTCGCTGTCGGCCGCCGTGCTGAAGAGCGCCACGCCGCTCGAGGTGCCCACTCTGGTCCCGCGACTCCTGTCGAGCCGGGCATCCTCCGTGCTGCGCCACCGCCAGGTCGAGGGCCTCGGCGCCTTGTCCCGCCTGCGCGTGGAGGCCATCGACGACCGGCCCTTCCCGGTGCAGGTCGACGGCGACTACATCGGCGAGTACGCCGACATCGAGTTCGGCGTCGCGCCGGGCGAGCTGCTCACGGTGGCCTGACCCGTCTCGCAAAAGACTAGGGTGGCTCCCCTAGCGCGAGAGCCGCGCCGGACGCATAGGGTCGGTCCAAGACCTGCACCACCGCGGACGTGGTGCATTACCAGCCGCCCGTGACCGCCGTCGCCTGACGGCGGCGACTAGCGTCCAGCGGTCACTTTGCCTCGGCGTCGCGATGTATCGCGTCGCCGAGGCGGGCGGCTACCCTGCCGCTGTCGAGGTCCGCCAGGTAGTACATGAGCGCGTGCATCGCCAGCACGTCGGGCGTCACGCGCTGGCGCAGGGACTCCCGCCGTAGCTCGCCGTGCAGATCGTCGTCGAGAGCGAGCTCCAGCTCCTGTTCCGGGGCTCGCTGCGCGAAGTCGCCCGGCACGGGCCAGGCCACGCGACCGCTGCCGGCATCGCCGAGGTAGTAGCGCACGGCGATGTCGAGGGCGTCGGCCTCCGACCCGCCCCATCCGCGCAGGTGCTCTTCGAGGGCCTCATGGCCAAAGCGATCGAGCCGCACGATCACGCTCTTCATCGTCCTAAATGGTGTGGTACCCCGTCCATGGAGTACGGGATTACGGATGCCGTTTAAGTCTAGGCGCTCAGTCGGAACGGAGGGCCTGCCCCAGCTCACGCCGCGAGCGCACGCCGAGCTTCCGGTAGGTGTGCTTGAGGTGCCACTCGACGGTCTTGACCTGCACGAAGACCGATTCCGCGATCTCGCGGTTAGACATCCCCTGAGCGGCCAAGCCGGCGACCTGGGCCTCGCGGACGGTGAGCGCGTCGCGTCCGGTGGCCGCGTCGCGCCTCGGGCGCGCTCCCACCATCCCCAGCTCCGCGCGGGCTCGCTGCGCCAGGGCGCGTGCGCCGCAGCGCCCCGCCAGGTCGAGGCCTTGGATGAGCGGCTCGCGCGCATCGCGGCGGCGCGCCGCGCGCCGCAGGGTCGCTCCGAGGTCGACCAGCGCGCGAGCCCGGTCGAGCGCAGCCTGGCTCGACTCGAACAGCCGGACGGCCTCCTCGCGCACCTCGATGGCCCCGGCGCCGTCCGAGACGGCCGCCAGCGCGCTCAGCGCCCGCGCGTGGGCGCCGGGCGCGCCAAAGGCGGACGCGAGCCCAACCTCCTCCTCGGCCAGGCGGCGCGCCTCCTCGCGGTCGCCGAGGGTGAGCGAGGCGGTCGAGGCGAGCGAGCGCCAGGGGAAGACGGCCGGGTTGTCTCCGCCGAGCTCGCGCAGGAGGCGCCCCGCCTCGAGGAGGTCCTCCAGCGCGTTCGCCGGCGAGAGCTGCAGCAGCCGGACGTGGCCGCGAACTCCCACGAATCGGTAGGCGCCCAGGTCCCGGGGGGTTCCGTGCTCGCTCACCAGGCGGGCGAGCTCTCGGCCGGCCTCCTCCAGCTCGCCCCGCTCGACCAGGCACTCGACCTGAGCGGCCACCGCGGAGGCGAGGGACAGCCGCCAGCCGTACTTGCGCGCCTCGAGCGTGTTGACGGTGTCGGACTCCGCATCGGGGATGCGGCCACGCCGCAGTACGGCGAGCGCGCGGAAGTGGCAGGCGGTTGCGAAGGCGAGCACCGAGCCGCGCCGCTGGGCGTCGTCGACGGCCGTGGCTGCGGCCAGCTCGGCCATCTGGAGGTCCTCTGCCACCACCAGCGCGAAGACCGCGAGGTAGAAGCCGATGCCGTCGCTCGTTTCGTCCTCGAGCAGCGCTCCGCCTGCCAGGGCTCGGGTGGCGAGCCCGCGGACCTCGGCGGCCGAGGTGCCGCGCAAGGCGCGCGCCGCGGCCGCCCGCGCGAGGATCAGCCGGCCGGGGACGGTCGACTCGAGCGTGGTGTCCTCGAGCTCGACCCGAGCGTTGGGGAGCACGGTCCCCGGAGCGACACGGGTAGCCGCGACGTGGGCGGCCTCCAGCCGAGCGCGGAGCGAGCCGTCGGCGCCGTTCAGCTCGTTGAGCCCGCGCTCGAGCGCCTCTACCGCGTCCTCCCAGCGCGCATGGCTGATGAGCAGGCGACCCGCGTCGAGCGCCGCCGCCGCCCGTCCGCTGGGGTCGCCGATCAGATCGAGCGCGCCGGTGAGGCGGTCGATCGCGCCGGGGGCGCCGGCCGCGCTCTCGGCACGGCCCAGCGCGTGGAGGACCTCGGGCCGGCGTTCGGGCGGGGGCGGCTCTTTGAGGGCCCGCCGCAGCAGCCGAATGGCCGAGTCCGGGGCGCCGCCGGCAAGGGCGCGCTCGCCCGCCTCGAGCAGCACCTCCACGGCACGCGGGTCGTTGGCCGGCCGGCCGGCGAGCAGGTGTGGCGCCAGCCGCTCCAGGGGCGCGCCCTCAGCCATCAGCATGCACGCCGCGCGGCGGTGTGCCTCGGCACGTTCGAACTCCGGGCGTTCGGCGTCGATGGCAACGCGGACCACTGGATGCACGAAGGAGAGACCCGGCTCGCGGCGGAGCACCCCGGCCCCCATCAGCAAATCGGCCAGCGGGATGGCGCGCTCGATCGGTAGTTCCGCGAGCGGCGCGGCGTGACGCAGTTCGGCGCCGTCGCCGAGCACCGCGATCGCGCGCGCCAGCTCGGGCGCCCCCGGCCCCAGCCGGCGCAGCCGAACGAGCACCGCGGCGGAAAGCGACTCCGGCGCCAGCGCATGGACCGCGTCGGCATTGCTGTCAACGGGTTCGACTTCGCGCATGGCCAGCTCCACCGCCAGCTCGGCGAGGAGGAGCGGATTGCCACCGGTGGCCTCGTGACAGGCCTCGACGAAGCGCGGCTCGGCGTCGGGCAGAACGGAGTCGCGGAGGCTGCGCGCGACCGCCTCGAGGCTCAGCGGCTGCGGGCGCAGCACCGTGGTGGCGGAGTGGGCGCGCAGCTCGTCGAGCAGCGGGTCCGGCTCGGGCGGGTGGCCCGCGGTGACGGCGAGGACCGCGGTGATCGGCAGCTCCTCGATCCGCTGCGCGAGGTAGAGGAGGAAGCGCATAGTCGACGGATCGGACCAGTGCGCGTCGTCGATGCTCAGCAGCAGCGGGCGCTGCTCGGCGAGGTTGTTGCTCAGCCAGTAAAGACCGTGGAGTGAGGCAGCCAGACCCTCTGGAACCGGCGTGCCTTCCAGCACGAGCGGGGCGGCAAGCCCGGCCGAGCCTGCGAAGAAGCGCTCCCGCTCCGCGTCGTCGAAGCGGCGGACGGCCTTCTCGAAGAGCTGCAGCGCCACCCCGAAGGGGAGGTCGCCCTCCAGGTCGCGTCCGCTCGCGGTGAGCACGCGGGCGCCGTGGCCCGCCGCGATGGCCGCGGCCTCGCTGAGGAGCCGCGACTTCCCGAGCCCATGGGCCGCCTCCACGAGGACGATGCTGCCGCGTCCCGCCTGCGAATCGCGCAGCGCGAGGCCGAGAGCTTCGAGCTCCGCCTCGCGCTCCAGCAACGCCCCCGCCAGCTCGGAAGGAAGCGACCTTCCTGTCACTCGCCCGATCAATGCACGTACCTCAACGCCTTAAACGCCGTTGTGATGCGGATCTTGCGGACTTGACATTGCAAACTGGTGCATGGTGGGGCCCATGCTGTTCGCCCGGTCTTCAAAGGGGGTCTTCCGTGGAGCGACGACACTCGCTCCCTCAACCAGGGTAGTCAGGTTCTTCGGATGCGCAAGTCCCAAACCAGCGCAAACTTGATGCGGCTAACGCCTAAGAGTGAGCTTTGTTGCGGTCCACAGCGAGCGGCCCGCAAGGTCGGTGAAGCCCAGCCGCAGCTCGACAGGGAGGGACCTTCGGCTGCGGGCGAGCGTGCGTCCCCTCTTCGTGACCTTCGCGCGGACGCGGTGCCGGCCCGCGCCTGGGACCTGGCGCTTTCCCACAAGCACGCCAACCCGGCGGCGGCCCGCCTGCCGTGGGACCTCCGCCCTGACGCGGACCCGCACGGTTCCGGCGGTGAGGGCGTCGAAGGTCCGGAACAGGATCGTCCGCCGGCGCGCCAGAGTGCGGAGCCGAACCTTGGCGAGCGCCCTGCGCATCTGCACGAGCTCCTTGGCGAGGGCGGTGGCCTGCTTCACGGCCGCCGGGATCACGAGACCCGGCCGCAGGACCTGCCAGGCGTGGTGGGCGGGAGTCGGATCCTGGTTTCCGGCCGCGTCGATCGCCGTGACCTCGAACTGGTGCGGGCCGAGGCTCAAGGCCGAGTACGTCAAGGGTGAGCCGCAAGCCTGCCAGGCCGCTCCGTCCAGGCGGCAAGAGAACCCAACCGCTCCGGGCGCCGAGAACATAAAGACGGCGGTCGCCGCGGTGGTGTCGCCCGGACCGCCGGTGATGGTGGTCTCGGGCGCGATGGTGTCGACCGTGAAGACCCGCGACTCAGGCGCGCCCCGGTTGCCGGCGGGGTCGACTGCCCTGACCTCGACAATCCAGTCACCGTCGCCGACCCAAGGCAGCGGGGCCCCGGATGAGCAGGGAGCGAACTCGGGCGGGGTCTCGCCGGGGCGGTGGCGACGGCACTCGAACGAGGCGGTGAGATCCTGGCTGGAGAAGGTGAAGACCGGAACGGCCGTTGGACCAGTGGGTCCGAGGTCAATCGTCGTGTCCGGTGGGATCGTGTCCACCGTGAAGTCGGCCCGGGCTGGTGGCCCGTCCGGAACCGCCCTGACCTCGAAGACCCAGGCGCCCTCGGCGAGAGGAGCTGGAACGGGGCGGTGCGGAGATGCGCACGAGGCGAACTCCGGCAGCGGGTCCTGTGCGGCCGGATAGTGGCGGCACTCGAACATCGGCTCGGGGGGCGTGCTCGAGAAGGTGAACTCCGGCGTGGCGTCGTTTGTCGGCCCGGATGGCCCCGTGAGGACCGGGGTAACGGGCGCCTGGGCACTGGCGCCCGCCACCGGCGCCGCCAGGCAGGCGACGGCGGCGACGACCACGGCAACGGCACCGCGAGAGAAGGTGCTTGAGCGGAACGTCAAGAAGTCCCCCGACGTCAGGTGCCCCAGTTGTGCGGCGCGCACGCCACCGCAGGCTAGCTGGTCGCCCCCGCCCGCCGGCTCAGCCGCCCTTCAGCCGGTGGGCGTCACCCGATACGCGTCGAACACCGAGTCGATGTTTCGCAGCCGCGTGATGCACGTCTTCAGCGCCTGCGTGTCCCCCACCTCGACCACGAAGCGGTTCTTCACCATCGGGTGCACCACCGTGCACCGCGCCTCGAGGATGTTGATCCCGGCCTCGGCGAAGGTGCGCGACAGATCCTCCAGCAGCCGGTGGCGGTCCCAGCCGTCGACCTGGAGCTCCACCCGGAACGGGGCCGAGGTGTCGCCCTCCCACGCCACCTTCGTGAAGCGCTCGGGGTTCTTCATCAGCGCCTGCGCGTTCGGGCAGTTGTCGTGATGGATCGTGATGCCCTTGCCCAGCGAGATGTAGCCCACGATGGGGTCGCCCGGCACGGGCCGGCAGCACTTCGCCAGACGCAGCATCACGTCCTCCACCCCCTCGACCTTGATGCCGAAGGTGGAGGACGCCGCCGTCTTCTTGGGGATCTCCTTGCGCTCGAGCAGCTCCGACGCCGGCGAGACCGGCTCCACCGCCGCCTCCCCTTCCTTGAGGCGGGCCATCAGCTTGGAGGTGACCGTCTTCGGCGAGATCTTCGCCTGGCCCAGGGCGATGTAGAACTCCTCGCCGCGCTTGAAGCCCATCTCGCGGATCACGTCCGCGAGGAGCGGCGATCCGTGCAGCTTCTGCGGCGGCAGACCGGCCCGCTTCATGTTCTCGTGCAGGATCTCGCGGCCGGCCCGCTCCGAGTCCTCGCGACGCTCGCGCTTGAACCAGGCGCGGATCTTGGACTGGGCCCGGGTGGTCTTGGCGAGCGCCAGCCAGTCGCGAGAAGGGCCGCGCTCCTTCTTCGAGGTCAGCACCTCGCAGATGTCGCCGGACTCGAGCTCGTAGTGGAGCGGCACGATCTTGCCGTTGACCTTGGCCCCCACGCAGCGGTGGCCCACGTCGGTGTGGATCGAGTAGGCGAAGTCGAGCGGCGTGGCGCCCGCGGCGAGCGACTTGACCTCGCCCTTGGGCGTGAAGACGAACACCTCGTCCTCGAACAGGTCGGCCTTCAGGGTCGCCGCGAACTCCTGCGGGTCCTTGGTCTCGTCCTGCCAGTCGAGCAGGTGCCGGAGCCATTCCACCTTCTCCTCGACCGGCTTGCCGCCGTCCTCCTTGTAGATCCAGTGCGCGGCGACGCCGAACTCGGCGGTGCGGTGCATCTCGAGCGTGCGGATCTGGATCTCGAGTGGCCTGCCCTCAGGGCCGATCACCGTGGTGTGCAGCGCCTGGTACATGTTGAACTTGGGCATGGCGACCCAGTCCTTGAAGCGCCCGGGCAGGGGCTTCCAGAGCGAGTGGATGACGCCGACGGCGCCGTAGCAGTCCTTCACCGAGCCCACGATCACGCGCATGGCGGTGAGGTCGTAGATCTCGTTGAACTCGCGCCCCTTCTTCGTCATCTTCGAGTAGATCGAGTAGAAGTGCTTGGCGCGGCCGGAGATGTCGGCCTCGATGCCGACCGCCTCCAGCTCCTTCTCCAGGTATTCGCCGGCGCGCGCCACGTAGGCCTCACGGTCGTCGCGCTGCTGCGAGACGAGCTGCTTTATCTCGTTGTACTTGCGCGGGTGGAGCGTCGCGAACGCGAGGTCCTCGAGCTCCCACTTGATCGCGTGGATGCCGAGCCGGTGCGCGAGCGGGGCGAAGATCTCGAGCGTCTCCTTCGCCTTCTCCTGCTGCTTGTGCTTCGGCATCGAGCCGATCGTGCGCATGTTGTGCAGCCGGTCGGCCAGCTTGATGAGGATGACCCGGATGTCCTGGGCCATCGCCACGAGCATCTTGCGGTAGTTCTCGGCCTGGCGGTCGTCGCGGCTCTGGAAGGTGACGCCGGAGAGCTTGGTCACGCCGTCCACGAGCGCGGCGATCTCCTCGCCGAACTCGCTCTTCACCTCGTCGAGCGACGCGCTCGTGTCCTCGACCGTGTCGTGCAACAGGGCCGCGCAGAGCGTGGCCGTGTCGAGCCGCATGCCCGCGCAGATCTTGGCCACCCCGATCGGGTGGACGATGAAGTCCTCGCCGCTGGCGCGGCGCTGGTCGGCGTGGCGATCGCAGGCGAACACGAACGACCTCTCGACGAGCTCGCGGTCGATGCGCTCGGCCGCCTCGTCAGCGTGCTCCTCCACGACCGCGAAGAGGTCGCCGAGCAGAACCCGCTGGTCTTCGGTCAGCCTGGCCTTGGGACCCGCGGGCGCGTGACCGGTGTGCTCGTCGACCGGATGCCGCTCGAAGTCGCGTCCATCCGCCGCGACTCCGTCGCGGTGGACCTTCCGCTTGACCGCCGTGCGCCGCTTGGCGGCAGCCGACGACGTGCCGTCGCTCGCAGCCTTGGCCGGCGTGGCCGGCGTCTTGGAGGCCGTGGGAGTCCCCGGCTTCGCGGTGGTGCGAGGGAGCTTCGGCATGACTTCGAGTTTAACCGCGGGGCCCGATCCCCCCGGGCCCGCCCTCCACGGTTCCACCGAGGCCGCTCGCCAGGCGGGCGGGCCTACTCGAGGGCGGTCCTCAAAGTGTGAGAACCACCCTCGCCCGGTCGTTCATCGGAAGATGCGATTGGCGCTCAGCCGTGTGCGCGCGAGGCCCGCGCAGCGGGTGGCGCGACGATGACGCCCCCTCCGGAGAGCTCCGCAGGGGTCTCCCTCGCGCCGGGAAGCGCGCTGCGCAAGCGGTGGCGTCCGGCCCGGCGAGTTTCCGGCGATCACCTCTTCCGCTCGGCCCACGCCCTCATGCTGAGCACTGTGGCGACGTCGGCGTTCGGCGTCGCCTACTGGATCGTCGCCGCCCGGTCGTACTCGCCTCGCGCCCTGGGGGAGGGCGCGGCGGCGATCTCGACGATGCTGATGCTCTCGAACTTCGCCCAGATGAACCTGTTCCACGGGCTTACCAGGTTCATCCCGATCGCGGGCCAGGCGACCGGGCGTTTGGTCGGCTACTCGTACGCCGCAAGCGCGGGCGCCGCCCTTCTGCTTGGCACCGGCTTCGTGCTCATCGCGCCCCGGGTCTCTGACAACTTGTCGTTCCTCGAGACCGGGCTTCTGGGGGGCGTGGCGTTCGTCGCGGCGGTCGTCCTGTGGGGGGTGTTCGCTTTGCAGGACGGCGTGCTGACCGCCCTCCGCCGGGCCCCGTGGGTGCCTGTGGAGAATTCCCTCTTCGGGTTGGTGAAGCTCGGCCTGTTGGTCGCCTTCGCCGGCGTCTTCGTCAGCGAAGGCATATTCGCCTCCTGGAACGTCGCGGTGCTGATGGCGGTGGTGCCGATCAACGTCCTGATCTACAGGCGCCTGATCCGGCACCGCTCGACCTCGAAGGAGCCGGCCTCGCCCTTGTCGTTGCGGGGGGTCGCCCGTTTCGTGGGGGTCGACTACATCGGCTCCCTTCTCCTCCAGACCTACACCACCGCCCTGCCCTTGGTAATCGTGGCGACGCTGGGGGCCGGCGCGAACGCCGACTTCTACGTCGCTTACGCGATCATCGCGTCCGTCGACCTTCTGTCCGCGAACCTGGCGACGTCGCTGCTGGTCGAGGGGGCGCACGACGAGGACCGGCTTCGCGAGTACACCCGCAGGGTGCTGCAGCGCAGCACGCTGTTGCTCGTGGGCATCATCCTCTTCCTCGAGCTCGCCGCGCCGTACCTGTTGAAGGTCTTCGGAGACGGCTATGCGCACGATTCGACCACCCTGCTGCGCATCCTCGCGCTCGCGAGCCTTCCGCGGATGGTCAACATCGTCTACATGGGTGCGATGCGGGTGGAGCGGCGGGTGGGCCGGGTGGTGATGGTCCAGGCGGCGATCAGCGTGCTCGTGCTCTCCCTGACGCTCGCGCTCGGGTCCGAGATCGGCGTGAACGGAGTTGGACTCGCGTGGCTGTGCGCGCACTGCGCCGTGGCGCTGACGCTGCTGCCGTGGCTCCGCCGAACGCTGCGGCGAGGCTGAGGATGAATCGAGACGCCACCACGGGGCCGGCGCGGAGCCCGGCACCACGCGCCAGAGGTCTGTCGACTCTGGGGCACTTGACCGGCCGTGGCGCGCGAGACCGAGGCCGGCTGGCCCACATCTGCGCGCTCGTGCCCAGGATCTTGGCCGCCGAAGCAGGACGGTGGCCTCGAAATGGCGCCCGGCCCGGCATCGCACGCGCAGAGCTGACCGCCTCGGGCCGCGCCGTCGTGATGCTCGCTCCCCCTGGCGAATCGCCGTGGGCGGTCATAAAGCTGCCCCTCACCGCCGAGGCCCACCGTGGACTCGAGCGGGAGGCCCGTGTCCTCGCCGCTCTGCATGCTGACGAGCGCCTCGGCGGCTGGCGCAGGCTCGTGCCCCGTCCGCTCGCAGAGGGCACGGTCCTGGGCCAGCCATACCGGATCGAGTCGGTCGTAGGGGGGTCCGAGGCCGGCGCACGAACGGCGGACGAAGCAAGGCGGGATGTCCTGTCCGAGGCCGCGGAGGCAATCAACATCCTGCACAGGACCACAGCGAGCGTGGCATGGTGCGACCCGCGCCTTGCCGAGCGCTGGATCGATGCACGGATCGACGACCTGGCACGTCGCGGCGAACGGAATCACCGGCGCATGGCATCCCGACTCGACGAGCTGCGTGCAGAGCTCCACGACGCGGTGAGCGGCCGGGCGTTCTCGACGAGCTGGATACACGGCGACTATTGGCTCGGAAACGTTCTGTGCTCGCCGGCGTCAGCGACCATCGGGGGGATCGTCGATTGGGACGCCGCCGGTTCAGAGGAGCTCGCCATCCACGACGTGCTGCATTTGCTCTTCTACACGCGCCGCCTGCGCACCGGACGCGAGCTCGGGGAGCTGGTTCGCGGGCAACTGCGCAGGGACCGGTGGTCGCCACGTGAGCGCCACCTCCTCGAGCGCTACGGCGCCTGGTGCCACGACGGATCCCTCTCGGAGCGGCACGCCGTGCTGATTTACTGGCTTCGTCACGCCGCCTTCCACATCCGGCAGCAGGTTCACCCACCGACCTACAGGCATCGCATATGGGAGATGAGGAACGTTCAACCGGTGCTGACGGCGCTCTGACGCTGACGGCGGTCGGCGAGAGCGCCCGTGGAATCTGGGAGCGGGTGTTGCCGACCGACCCCACCGCGCTGGTCTCACAAACGCCCGCCTGGCTCGACTGCGTGTGCGCGTCGGGCCGCTACGAGGACGCGACGCGCGCCTACCGCGCCGCCGACGGCCGTACGCTCGTTCTTCCCCTGGTAAGGGTGCGCAAGCTTCCCCCCGTCGCGACGATGGAGAGCTCGATGCCGTTCGGGTGGAGCACCGGCGGCCTCGTCTGCGCGGGGGGTCGCGTCGCGGCCGAGGACGTCGCCGCCGTGACCGAGGATCTTCTGAGCCGACGACCCCTCCGAACGACGGTCAGACCGGGTCCGGCAGCCCACTCCGCCTGGGCCGCGGGAGCGGGCGGCCGTCCCGCGCGCACGCAACACATGAGTCAGACGGTGGATCTGAGCGAGGGGTTCGACCACGTGTGGAAGCACGGATTCCACAGGAGCGTCCGCGGCTGGTGCCGGAAGGCGGAGCGAAACGAGCTGAGCGTGGAGTGGGACGACACAGGCCGCCTGATCCCAGTGTTCGACGCGCTCTACCGCAAGTCCGTGGCACGCTGGGCCGAGCAGCAGCATGAGCCGCTGCGCCTCGCGCGGTGGCGCGCGGAGCGGCGCGACCCTCTGAGCAAGTTCCAGGTGGTGGCCGAGCGTCTCGGCGCCGCATGCCGGGTGTGGGTGTCATGGCACTCAGGCGCGCCGGGCGCAGCCATCGTCGTGCTCTCGCACGGCGAGCACAGCACCTACTGGCGGGGAGCCATGGACAAGGAGGTCATCGCGCGCACCGGCGCCAACGAGCGACTGCACCAGCTCGCGATCGAGGATGCCTGCCGATCGGGCCGGCGCTTCTACCACATGGGCGAGTCGGCCCCAGGTTCGTCGCTGGCCCGCTTCAAGCGCGAGCTCGGCGCGGAAGAGATCCACTACGCCGGCTACCGCTACGAGCGTGTCCCCCTGAGCGCGACGGAGGAGTTCGTGCGGCGACAGGTAAAGAGGGCGCTGAGGTTCCGCGACTGACCGCGGGGCATTTGCGGGGGCCTCCCCGTCCGGCGCTTCGGCCGGGCCAACGGCTGGGCCGGGGAAGGGTGTGCAAGAGCGGCCGCGGTGGGTCGCCCCGAAGGGAATTCGCCGAACAGTTCTTCAGCCGAATTTCCTGCGGGCAGCGGCGGGTCCCGGCGAGGCGAGTGGCGTCACTGTCCTGACTTTTGGCCCTCCTTGGGCCACACGTCCGGACGGTGCGGAGCTTCCGAAGCGCGGCGGTCGAACGATCTTCGGTCACGCCGGGGCCGGCGACCGCGGCGACCCCGGGCTGGATCCCAACGCGGGAGCCGTCTTCATTGCCGTCGTTAGTCGAAGAGGGTCAGGAACCGGGCGGTCACCGCCGTCGCGAAGATCACGAGTAGGCACACGGTCGGCAGATCGAAGACGCGGGTGGTGCTCGAGGCCGGCCCATCGGCCGCCTCCTCCAGGCCTCTGCGCACCAGGATCAGGGCAAGAGCGGCGACGATCAGCGCACCGGTGACCGGCGACGTGAGCACCTGCATGGCGGACTCAACGAGCAGCATGCTTTCGGCCTCGGGCTGGGCGATCCGAGCTCTGCGCTTCACGCAAGAGGAACACGCCGCTGGCGGCGAGCAGGACGACAAGGCCCGCCCTCGGGGACCATTGGTCCAGATAGAGCGACGCCTGGGCCGTCAGAACGCAGAGCGCCGCGCTGATGGGGAAGGCCAGTACGACCTTCAGGACCGGGTCTCGTACGGCGAGCGTGCGGGTCACGGCCACCCCGGGCGCCAGGAGCGCCAGGGGCAGCACGATTGCCGCGCGCGCAGCCGCCGGCAGGGGCAGCAGCACCAGTGGGATGCACGCGAGGCAGAGAGCCGCCAGCAGAGACTCCGCTCGTCGTCGGGCGTTCATTGGGCCCCCAGGGGTTGCGCGGTCGGAAGCGTCACCGGCCCCCTGCCGCCGGGGCGCAGGCGATAGACGCGCGCGTCTCGGTCGGAGAAGACGAGCTCGAAGGCGCGACTGGCGGCGACCCGACGGTAGATCTGCCTCTCCCAATCGCGTCCCACGCCTAGCGTGATCCGGGCGTATTCGACCTGCCCGGTGGTGATGAGGAAGTACCCGCCGAGGGGGTTCTTCTTCAACTCGCCGAGCACGAAGTCCAGGTCGAGCTGCGGGGACTGCGACGTGTCCGGCACGGACTCGTATGTGAAGCGCTCGATGCCGGAGTAGCGCCAGGGCACGTTCTCGTTGGCGCTTACGAGGGTAGAGCCGAGTGGAGCGATGCGGTGAAGGCGCTCGATCGCCGCCGCCTCACCAGGCCGGACCATCTCGAAGGCCTCGTTCCCGAAGCGGGCGACGAAGAACCCGGCGACGAGGACGGTCGTGGCCAGGAGCACGAAGGTTGCGTTACGGAGCCGCGCCGCCGGCGAGAACACCACGGCCGCGCCCATCAACGCCGCCGCGAACGGCAGCGAGAAGAGGTACGAGCGGAGAAGCGCCTCGCCCCCGTAGGCCTGCAGGAACACCACGGAGAACGGCGCCGCGGCGAGGACGAGCAGGGAGATGCTCGTGCTCCACGCTCGCCACCGGCGAGCGGCCCCCACGAACGCGAGCCCCAGGACCGCAAGGGTCATCAGTATCCGGATGCGCGCGACCCACTCGTGCGTCGGGTTGCCGGACACCCTGTTGCTCACGTTGGACGAGACGGTCGAGCCGACACGGCCGAGCCCACCGAAGATCTCGTGCAGGTGGCCCGCCCAGTACGTCACCGCGAGATAGCTGATGAAGGCGATCAGGATGACCGCCAGCAAGGTGGGAAGGCTCCGGAGCCGGCACGCGCCCACCAAGACGAGACCCGCGATCCCCGCTACGGCGAAGTACGGGGTCAGCTGGTGACTCCAGACGATCGCGCAATAGAGCAGCAGGAGGATCGCGAAGAGGCACCGCGCGGTAGACGCGTCGACCGCCCTGCGGGCACCCGGGTCTCCCTCCGCGCGGGCGACCTCCCACAGCCGGCGGGTGAGCCGGCTTCCAGCCGCACCGGCCGCGCCGAGCCGCACCTCGGGCGGAACGCCGGAGAAGTAACGCAGCAGCACGACGACCATCGTCAAGAAGAGGACGAACCCCATGGCCTGCGGCGAGAAGTAGTCCTGCCCCACCCAGTTCGCAGGCACGAAGAGCCACGTGGCAAGCCATGGGGCCCGCGAGTCCCGGGTCGTCATCGCGGCGATCAGATACACCGAAACGAGGGCGAACAGGTTGAAACCGACCGCCGCCCACTTGATCAGGGCCATCGGATCGTGCAGCCCCACGCCCCGCGTCAGAAGTGCCGCGGCCGAGAAGAATCCCGGCCAGTTGAATCGTGCGTCGAGCGTCGGCAGGGTGTCTCCGGTCCGCCCGATGTACTCGATGAACCCGGCGTGGAGCCAGGCGGTCGCGAAGCGAGGCTCCGGCTCCACCAACGCAGCCGCTCCATGGAGGATGACGACGAACGCAACGAGGTGAGCCGCGAGCAGCGGCGCTCGCAGCCGGTCCTCGAGAAGGGAAAGGACAAATCCGACGCAGAGCAACCCCAAGCTGCCGAAGACGGGTGCCGGTATCGCCGTTATCAACCCGAGGTCACCGATCTCCCTCATGTCGGCACTGGACAGCGACAGGCACGCGACGAGGGCGCTGAGGGGCGGCACGACCCAGAGCGAGTTCCGCCACAGCCGGCGCTCCCGAGTCACCGCTTCGACGACGCCCAGATCGTGCCGGAGGGCGGCGTCCAGCCTGCGGAAAGCGGGCCGCGGCCGCGTCAGAGGAGTCGGCCCGTCCCCGATCACCGCAGGCCGACCTCGGTCCGTGTTGGGAAGGCACGTCCCCGCCGGTACACACGCCACACGCGCGTGGCCAGGCGCTCCCCCGTCCATGCCCGGCCCGCGCCCCGGCCCTCCAAGAGCCGTCCGACCCGCCGCAGGTTCGTGTCGGCCGTGACGGTCAGCCGGGCGAGCGCGAGTAGATCGTCGGCGGGGTGACTCAGGCGGTTCTTCACGGCGCACGCGGACGTGTAGCCCGAGCGCGATACAAGGCTCTTGACTGCCGCCGTGTGGTACCCGAAGGGGTACGAGAAGCTGTTCACCGCCGTCTGCAGCCGATCCTCCAGCACGAGCTTGCTGTTGACGAGCTCCTGCGCCGCCCGATCGATACGCACCACGTCCAGCTCGAGGTGGCGATGGGTGTGTGCCCCGACCTCGACCCCGTCTTCGACGAGCTCTTCGAGCTGCTCCCAGCCGAGCATCCTGCGGCCCTCGTGGCGCTTTCCCACCAGTCCGCTGATGACGTAGAGCGTGGCGGTGAGGCCGCGTTCGCGCAGGGCGGGCCAGGCCCGATCGTAGAAGTCGGCTGTCCCGTCGTCGAAGGTCACGGGGGCCGGCGAGCCCGGCATCGGCCGCCCGTCCCCGAGCGCTGCTGCAAGCTCGCTGATCGTGGGTGTCCATCGACCGTTTGCCGCGACGAGGTCCATGTGCCGCCTGAAGTCGTCCTCGGTCACCGCAAACCGGTCCGCGGGCCGTCGCCGCGCGGAGCCGATGCCGTGGTACAGCAGGATGGGAAAGCACCCTGAATCCGACCCAATGCCGGCGTGGATCTCAACCGGCATTCTGTGACCTCGCCTTCCAGGCGCTGTGGGCGAACATCAGCGGGCCGGCCAGCATGCCCGCCAGCTCGAGCCGCGTGAGCTCCCGCGGGTAGCCGTGGAGCTTGCCCGCGTTCTTCCTGCTGCGCGGATCGAGGGCCAGGCGCAGCGCCGCCGGCAGCCGAACCGCGATGTCCCGCGCGATCGCCGGATCGCTGAAGAACCACTTCGTCATGAGCCCGGCAAGCCCCGCCCCGTAGCGGAAGACCGTTCGCCGCAGGGATTCGTAGTCGCTCGGGTGCATGTGCCAGGCGATCGCCGCGGGCTCGTACACCAGGCGCCGGCCGGAGAGGATCACCTTCAGGAAGAGGTCGAGATCCTCACCGCCGATCGACAACCGGGAATCGAAGCCGCCGAGCTCGCGGAGCGTCCGCGTGCGGAACGCCATGCTGGCGCCCGACCCGTAGGTCCCGGCGGAGTAGGGATAGAGCCCGTCCCGGGATCTGCCTTCGTGACGGTGGAACACTCGCCGCCGGAACCCTTTTCCGTATCCGCCGAACTGCTCCAGCCATACCTGGGCGGGGGTCTCCAGCTCCAGCGGCAGTATCAGCGTGGTGACGGCGGCCACGTCCTCCGCGGCGGAGAAGGCCCGCGCTATGGCCGCGAGCCACATCCGATCGACCACCGCGTCGTCATCGACGAAAGCGACGAACTCCCCCCGGGCGGCGGCGAGCCCCGTGGCTCGCGCCCGGGCGGCGCCGGGGCGGGGCTCGGCGACCCGGCGCACGCGAGCGTCGTCGCGGTATTCCCGGCGCAGCAGAGCCGCCGTGCCGGGCCGAAGCGGCGCGTTGTCCACGACGACGATCTCGTAGTGGGGGTACTCCCCGGCGAGGATCGAGTCGATGCATGCCCGCAGGCGGTGCGGATGATCGTGGGTGGGGACCACGACGCTGAACCGCCGCGTGGGTTCCATCCCTTCTGGCGTCCCAGCTGATCCGGGACGCTCCTCGGGCTCCCGCGCAAGGTCGCGCGAGATCGCTTCGGCGAGGGCCTGGGACGACATGCCGCCGCGGTTCAGCTCCACGCTGACGATGCCGACCGGCCGGCGCTCGACGCGGACCAGGATTCGCGCGCTTCGGTACCGCCGTCCCCCGACGGTGTCGGCGATGCTGGGCATGGGCTCGCTGAGGTCCACCTCGAGCACACGCACCGGGCCGGCGTCGTGCTCGATCGGTCCCACGCCAACCTGGCTCCGCGGTGTCAGGCCCGGCCCCTTTCGCCCGAGATGGAACCGACCGACCATTCGGGGCCGGTACGCAGCATGCCGACGAGGTACCCGGCGATGGTCACCAAGAGCCCGGCCAGGATGGCCGAGAAACGCACCAGGCCGCCGGCGTCGCCGCGGACCGTGTCGGTGACGCCTCGCATCATTCCGGCGGGAAGCGTCCGCAGGACATAGGCTCGCTCGGAGGCGAGGGTGTCGCGGCGGCCCGCCGATGACGACACCTGCGCCTTCGACAGGCCCTCGGCGAAGCAGCGCGACCGAAAATAGGCCCAGGTGGCGCGGGTCGAAGGGACCGTGTGCGTCACGCGCGCTCGTGGCTCATAGATGAACTCCGCATGCGGCAGCCGCTGACGAGCACGAATGCACAGCTCGGTCTCCTCGCATCCGGTCGGAAGCCGGCCCACCCGGCCGATGCCTTCGCGGAACCCGCCGACCAGGCCGAAGAGCTCGCGGCGCGCCGACATGTTCGCGCCGATCATGTTCCGCACCGCGGCGCGAGCCGTGGGGACCCCCTCGTACGTGCAGCCGACCACCCACTGGAACTCCGTCGGAAATCCCGCGGGCCGGCCGTGGACCCAGCGCGGCTCGATCGCACCCCCCACGCCCATCACGCGCGGCTCCGCGTACGGAATCGCCAGGTGCTCGAGCCAATCGGGCTCCGCCACCGCGTCGTCGTCAATGAAGGCGACGACGTCGCCGTGCGCGGCGGCGACGCCGCTGTTCCGGGCGCCCGAAAGACCGCGCGCCTCGCGGTTCTCGACCACGACGACCCCGGGAAGCTCGTGGCGCGCCCGGGCGAGCAGAGCGGGGTTGTGGTCGATGACGACTATCACTTCGAGCGCCGCGAGGGTCTGCCTGCGCACGGACGCCACCGCCGCCACGAGCTCCGGCCAGCGATCCCCGGTGTACGCACAGATCACCACCGAGATCCGGACCTCGGCCATGGGCGACTCCCCGCCGAGGGACGGAGGCGAGCGGTCCGGATGGACCGTCGTCATAGTGGCGAGGATGGCGAAGCGCTGATCTGGGTCGTGGCGCCCGGCGCCTCCGCCGAAGCAAGCGGACTCGTCGTGGCGAGCGCGGCGCCGGCCGTACCGGCCAGCGGAAGCGCCGGAGCGGGCCCCAGCGGCGCCGGTGGCCAAACGCTTAGACGCGCCTTGATCAGCTCGTGCAGCACACGGCCGCCGTCACGGAAGGTGCGCAGGTTCGATTCCCCGAACCGGCGAGCGGCCTCGAAGCTCGGAACCTCGGCCACGCGCAGCCCGGCGCGAAGGGCATTGGCGACGATCTGGGTCTCGATCTCGAATCCGTCGGCGGTCAGACGAAGGAGGGGAATCACGCTGCGCCGAAACGCCATGTAGCCGTAGCAGAGCTCGGTGAACCGGCAGCCGTACATCATGTTCGCGAGGGTGAGGAGCCCGAAGTTCCCGATGACCCGCACGCGACTGATGTCCGTCGTACCGCCGCCAGGCATGAAGCGAGACCCCTTCACGAGATCGAATCCCTGCTCGAGCCGGGCCAGGTAGCGGCCGATCTCGGCGGGCTCCATGCTTCCGTCGGCGTCCAGCATCACGACTCGGTCACCGCGAGCGTGCTTGAAGCCCGCCCGCAGTGCCGCCCCCTTACCGGGGGTCATCTCCTCGACGATCCTTGCGTCTGGTCGGGTCGCCAGCGCCACCTCGATCGTGCAGTCGGTCGAGCGGCCGTCGACCACTATGACCTCGTCGACGCAGTCCGGGAGCCGGCCCAGCACCCAGCCGATGTTCCTTTCCTCGTTGAGCGCCGGTATCACGACGCTTACGGTCTGTGGCCTCCGTTCACGGGCGGATGCGGAGGCGTTGGTCTCGCTCCAGAAGCGGTCCATGCGGGGGTTTTCCTTCCCCCCCCAGCTTTGTGAGGGTTGCCTGCGATATCGGACAAGGGCCCGCCTTGGGAGGGGCCCCATTCGCGACGTCCCGTCTGCAGACCGGTGCGTGCGTTTACAGAAAAGAAACGGCTTGGGGCGGCAAGTTTTTTCGGCCGAGTACCCCAGTTCGGCAGCGCGTTTACGCCAGGTTGCGAGGCTCCAGATGATCGGGGTTGACGCAGGACGGGTTCCCGCATGAACGCTCGAGACCCCCGTCGGCCGGCAGCGCGCCCCGCGCGAGCTCGTACGCGTACTCGTGCGCAGGCCGGCCCCTGAAGCGCCCGTGGCCATCGGGCCCGGTGCGGCCCTCCCAGGGCCAGCAGGCCTGAGCGTCGTCCACGCGCACGTTCTTCCAGAAGCGACGCCGTCGCTCGTAGCGGGCAAACAGGAGAGCCAGATTGGTCACGTGCGACCGAGCGTGCGCATGGAATCGTGCCTGCGACCACCCTACAGGGGAGGTAGCTATCGGCTAGCTGCCGCGCGGTCGGTAGGCGTATGCGACCACCCAGTCGACCTGCATGTCCACATGGGAGGGGGTGGTCTCGTCCGGGCAGGGGGCCCACCGATCGCCGCACGTCCCGGCCTGGGTCTGCATGTCCATCTCCATCGGCTCGTCGGGAACGTGACTGCTCCTGACAGCGCCCCAGCGCCTGCCGTCGAGCGTGTACACGAGCCTGCCGGGCGTCCACTCGACGCCCATCACGTGCCAGCGGCTGAAGTCGGCGCGGACCGAGCGCTGAATTTGATGGTCGTCCTCGCCGTAGTGCAGCGTCGCGGACATGCTGCGGCGTGCATTCGTCGCCCCGCCGTCCTCGGCGAAGTCGATCTCGGGCGGCCATGCGTCGCGGACCGGCCACAGCAGGAGCACCGCGGCCACGCCCTTCCCGCGGTCCATCCGGAACCGCACCTTGTACTTGCCGTACGTCTGCTTGAGTGCCCTGGCGCTCGACACTCCGCCGGACACCCATCGGCCTCCGAACCGCTCGTCCCGGTAGGTCTCGAGGTTGAGGACGCCGTCCTTGACCACGACATGGGATGGGTCCCACCAGCCTCCCGGGTCCCCGCCGGGCTCGCCGGAGTAGGCACCCCACCGGGATCCTCTCAGGCCCTTCGTGAAGTGGTCGGCAAACACGCGTTCCCACTTGGGCGCGCCGCCACCGGCGACAGCGTGCCGGCGCTCCTTCCCGCCGGAGATCGCCGTCAAGCCGACCGCTGCCAGGCAGAGAGCGGCAGCCACGAGGAAGCCGACGAGCCGCACCCCTCGACCGCGATGAGGCCGGGGCGACGGCCCGCGTTCAACGCGGCGTGAGGCCGGATCGGTCAAGCGCCGCTTGCGCGTGTGAGCTCACGACGGACCGCCTCGTCCTCACGGACCACCGCGCGACTGGCCTGCGTATACGCCACGGAGCTGCTCATTGTCGCTGCGCGGGCAAGGCGGCCGTAGGCCGCGGCCGCCGCGCGTAGCGCGGCGCTCAGGTTTCCAAGCGAGCGGCCGTCCGCCAAAGGAGAGATGCGCTCGAGAGAACGCGCCGCTCGGTCGTGGCTCCGCTGCAGGAAGGTTGCGGCCTCGGCCTGGCCGGCCGCCTCCTCCGCAGCCGCAAGCCGTCGCCGACCGCCGGAGCGGCTGTCGCGGAAGCTCGCGATCACCCGTATCAGGCGCTCTCTCGACCGGCCCACAGACGGCAGTCGACGGGCCTTCACGCCATGGACGACCAGCGTGGTGGCCGCGCGATCACATTCCGCCAAGCGAAGCCGGGCCTCATCCTTGGAGGCGTGGCATATCACCAGCACGGCGCCACCGCGGGTCGGCACGAGGTAGCCCGTTCCCGACAGGTGCGGCGGCTGTCGCAATCCCGCATATCGCCACGCGTTTAGACCGCCCAGCCGGACCGGGGTCCGCCGATCGTCAGCGCGTTGAACCCCTTCCAGCATCCGCACCGCGGCGGCCTGGGAGCTGAGCTTGCCCGCGACAAATCCGGCGCTTCTCCCCTCCGACGGCACGGCCGCGATCGCCGGTGAGATCGCGGGCCGTCCGGGGTCGGACGTGGACTCTTCCCATCCGGGAGGCAGCTGCACCGTCAGGCCCGAGCGCGTCACGGACACTGGACCTGCGTCCAGCTCCATGGCGCGCCCGATCGTGATCCCCACGAGCGCGCTCGCCGCGACGGCCAGACCCGCCTGCATAAGCGGCTTCCTACGCGATGCTGCGAGCGCACTCACCACCGCGCGGGTCCGGTTGTCGACTGGTCCGTCCGTCACGTCAGCCGGAGTCGTCGAAGACCACCTCGTCCGGTTCCGGGGCGGGCCGAGGGAGAGGGAGCGGCTGCGGTTGGGGCTCGAAGTCCGGATCGTCCGGAGGGGCCGGCGGCTCCGGGGCGGCCGGCGGGGCCGGAACGACGGGCGGCTCCGCAGGGGCGGGCGCAGCAGGCTGAGTCACCGGCGCAGAAGGGACTTGCGACTCAGGCGGAGTGACGGGCACCGCGGCGACGTCGCCCTCGGACGGCTGCACGCTCGATGGTGTCTGTTCGACCGGCACGGTGGTGAGCTGCTCCACGGACCCCACTTGCGCCGGGGCGGGTGCCGGCGGCGGCAGCGCGAGAGCCGGCAGCTTCGCCGCACGCCCCAGGCGGGGCTTTCCGTGCTCTCGCTCCTCCGCAAGGCGGACCGGCGCCGAGCCCCCTTCGCTGTCCCCGCTGGAACGAACGATCGAATAGGAGATCCCAACCGTGCCTACGCACGCCGCGGCGAGCAGAAGTGCGACCACCCGGCCCGCGACGCCGGAGGCTGCCGGAGGAGTCCTGAGGAACCTGTACCGCACTCCGGGTAACCAAACGTCGGGGCACCCGCCCCACTTGCAGTACGCATCGGCCTTTCGTCCAGGCGCGGGAGTGGATCCGACATCACGACACTGCTCGGCTCCGGCTCAGGCGGCCCGCGCGCGTGCGGCGGGCCGCAGCTCGGCGCCCAGGGCGCGCTCGACCGCGGCCAGGCGCTCGCCGTGGGCGCGGAACGCAGGTGAACGCACCAGATCGGTGCGCTCGGCCTCGCACAGCCGGCATGCGGGCGGCTCAACCGCGAACTCGATCAAGCCGAGCTCGGTCAGGACCGTCAGGACGCGGGCGCAGAGGTCCGCCGAGCGCGGGTAGCGGCCCGCGCCGCGCAGCGCGCGCTCGAGGTCGTCCGCGCTTGCTCCGGGGGGAATGTGACGCAGGGCGCGGTACGTGTCCGCCAGCGCCGGCCTCAGGTCGAGCTCCGCTCTGTACACGAGCAGTGCGAACTCCGCCTCGGCGGGACCCCAGGCGAGGTGGGCGCGGGGGCCCGTGCGGAGCAGGCGGTCGGCGGCGCCGCCCGGCGGCGGGTCGAGCGCGACCAGGTGGTCCGCGCAGCGAACGAGCCCCGGATCGGCTGCGATGGCGGCCCAGGACGCTACCGCCATCCCGCCCGGTGCCAGACCGGCCACGATCTCCTCCAGCCCCTGGCGCCGCCGCGGCACGTCGGCCACCGCGACGAGCACGGCCGCGCCGCTCGTGAAGAGGTCGCCGGCGACGCCGGCGAAGCCCTCGCAGCGGCGATCGAGAGGCTCGCCCGCGAGGCGCCCGGCTGCCGCCCCCGCGCCAACGGGGGGCCCCTCGAGAGCGCGTTCCACCCGCTCCCAGAAGGAGCCCTCCTCGCCGAGCACGCGCAGCTCCCCGGATCTCGTCGGGCACAGCGCGCGGAGGATCACGCGCGGCTCGACCATCCCGTTCCAGCGGTTTCGCTCCAGGCGCAGCGCGATGTCGTGGTTGCCGGACGATGCCGCCTCGAGGGCCTTCGGCGCCGAGCCGAACGCCACGCCGCGCGAGCGCGCCCCGCCCGCGGTGACCAGGGTGAAGCGGGCGTGCTCGCCGCCCTCCCCCATTCCGGTCACGTGCTGAAAGCGGGCGGCCGGCACGAGGAGCGTCGGCTGCGGGTTGCCCAGCCCGAACGGGCGCAGCGCCTCCAGCTCCTCGGCGAGCTCGAGGCCCAGGACGCCTCCGGGCACCAGGGCGTCGACCCGCTCGACGGGGAGCAGGTCCGCCGGCCCGAGCGCGGCGCCGGCGTGTGCGGCCAGGGCGCGGCGGAAGCGCCCCACCGCGGCGGCATCCAGCTCCAGGCCCGCCGCCATGCGGTGTCCGCCGAAGCGCGAGAGATGCCGAGCGCAGGCGGCGAGGCCGGCGTGCAGGTCGTAGGACGAGATGCTCCGGCCCGAGCCGCGTGCGGAGCCGTCCTCGTCCAAGGCGATCGCCACGCAGGGTCGCCGCCAGCGCTCGACCAGCCGCGACGCCACGATCCCCACAACCCCCGGGTGCCAGCCCTCCCCCGCCACGACGATGGCGGCCCGGCTCGCCTGTGTAAGACAGGCGGCCTCGGCGGCGAAGAGGATGCGGGTCTCGGCCTCCTGGCGGTCGCGGTTGAGGAGGTCGAGCTCGCGGGCGACCTCTTCGGCGCGGGCGCCGTCCTCGGTGAGGAGCAGCTCGAGCGCGGCGTCGGCGCGCCGCATTCGCCCGGCGGCGTTGATCCGTGGGCCGAGCCGAAAGCCGAGCGCGTGCTCGGTCAGCTCGGCCGGCGCGACCGCTCCCACCGCCATCAGCGCGCGAAGCCCGGGCTTGCGGGTGCGCGCGAGCGCGACGAGGCCTTCGCGCACGATCCGGCGGTTCTCGCCGTGCAGGGGAACGAGATCGCAGACGGTGGCCAGCGCGGCGAGGTCGATGTCCTCGTCCGCCGCGCGCGGGTCCCCGCCGGCTGCGGCGTGGAGCGCCTCCGACAGCTTCAGCACGACGCCGGAGGCGCACAGCTCGGGACAGCCGTACGCGCCAAGGGCCGGGTGCACGACCACGCACTTCGGAAGAACGTCGCCGGGCCGGTGATGATCGGTCACGACGACGTCGAGCCCCGCCGCCTGCGCCGCGGCCACCTGCTCGACCGCCGTGATGCCGCAGTCCACGGTCACGAGGAGGCCCACCCCGCGGGCCGCCAGCCGCTCGACCGCCGCGGTCGAGAGGCCGTAGCCCTCGTCGAAGCGGCTCGGGAGCTCCCAGACAGGGTCGCCGCCGAGCGCCCGCAGCGCGCGAACGAGGATGGCCGTGGAGCAGACGCCGTCGACGTCGTAGTCGCCGAACACGGCGATCCGGGAGCCACGGCGCAGGTGGGCGAGGATCAGCTCGCGCGCCTCCGGCGCCCCCGGCAGGGTGAGCGGGTCGTGCCGTTCCTCCGCCGCGATGAAGCGCCGCGCGTGGTCCACGTCGGCGAATCCGCGCCGGGCGAGGATCGCGCCGACCGGCCGCGAGACCCCGAGCCCGCGGGCAAGCCGCTCGGCGAGACCGACGTCGTACGGCTCGCACACCCATCTCGTCGGCCTCGACTGCATCCGGCCATCCTGTGAGGACCCGCGGACGGAACGGTGGACCTAGGGGGTACCGCGGGGACGGGTTTGGGCTGGCAGGGGCAGCGGTTTGGTTCGTCCCGGGGACGGCGATCACGGTTCTAGAGTCCGACCCTGGTGTTCGTTTGGAACGGTGGTCGCGGGGCGCGGGCGTCGTGGCGACGACCGGACAGCACGGTCGCCACGGTCCTGGCCGCGGCTGGGGGAGGCCGACCGGAGGGGTGCCTGAAGTTGCGGCCAACATGTGGCCGCAACTTGTTGGACCCCTGTCTGGCGGCGGTATCTCGGGCCCAGATCAACTGCGCGGCAGCAACGAGAACACCAACGGCCTGCTGCGGCAGTAGTTCCCAAGCGCACCGACCCGGCCGGCCCACGACCAGACCGAGCTCGACCCCGTGGCAGCCCCACTCAACGGCCGACCAAGGCAGACCCTTGGGCTGGCGCACCCCAGCCGAGAAGATGACCGAGCTGTTGCGATGACCGCCTGACGCCGCCAACACCAAAGTCGGACGCTTGGCCGTGCGATTGCCTCGTCGCTCCTGGACTCGCGGGATCGCTTCGCGGCTCAGACGGACGAGGGCGGCCCCGCCCAGGTCCAGGCGTATGTGATCTGCTCCTCCCCCTGAGCGTCCCGAGCACGGTGATTCCCGGGACCGAGCGCGGCGGCCTGACGGCCGCCGCGCTCCCCGCTTCTGAAAGGATCGGCGCATGTCAGCCCGAGCGATTGTGGTCCCGCCCGGCGAGGGGCGCCGGGTCGGCAACGTCGAGTTCCTCGCCCGGACCGCCGACACGCCTCGGTTCACATTCGGGATCATCGACTTCGCCCCCGGCCGCGAGCTCGAGGCCCACGTCCACGACGGCGAGGACGACGCCTTCTACATCCTCGAGGGAGAGCTGATCTTCGTCCTCGGCGACGAGGAGCTGACCGCCCCGCAGGGCACGTTCGTCCTGGTGCCGCCGGGCGTGGAGCACGCCTTCAGGAACGACACCGAGACCCCCGTCCGGATCCTCAACATCCACGCCCCGGCCGGCTTCGACCGGCGCATCGGCCTGCGCGACTGATGGCACGGGTGACCGGCATCGGCGGCTTCTTCTTCCGCGCGCGGGACCCCGATGCGCTCAACCGCTGGTACGGCGAGCACCTCGGCGTGATCATGCTCCACTCTCGCGACTACGAGGACCCCGGCTGGTTCCAGGACCGCGGCGAGACCGTGTTCTCAGCCTTTCGACAGGAGTCAGATTTCTTCGGCGCCCCGCACAAGAGCTGGGCGATGACCTTCCGGGTGGACGACCTGGACGGGATGATCGAGCGGCTCCGGAGCGCCGGTATAGAGGTGGAGCCCCACGCCGATCCATACCCCAACGGGCGCTTCGCGGAGCTCCAGGACCCCGAGGGGAACCACATCCAGCTCTGGGAGCCGAACGCGGCGTCAGTCGCCCGCGACCCGGGCCGCCCCTAGCGCCTCCTCGCGGGACGTGAAAGACCGGGCGCGGATCGCCTTGCCGTCCTCGAACGTCCAGAGGACGGCGAGCTCCTGCGCCACCGGAACCCCGCTGCCACCGCCCCGCGCCGATATGCGCAGCACAACGACCACGTCGTCGCCGAGCTCGACGATCTCCTCGACCTCCTGGCTGTAGTCCTCCCAGGTCTCGCGTGTGTCGGAGATCCATTCCATCGTCCCCTCGAAGCCCCTGAGGACGCGGCCGTCCCAGACGTGGTGGAACTCGAACTCCGGGCCGAGATGCTCCCGCGACAGCGTCGTGAATGTCTCCATGTCGCCGCGGGCGAGCGCCTCATAACCCTCGCGCAGAAACTCGACGTCCGCACGCGACATCGTCACTCCGATGCGGCCGCGGCGAAGCGCTCCAGCGCGTAGGGCCAGGCGCCCGTCTGCTCGAAGCCGTCGCGGTATTCCTGCGCCCCGTCGCCGTGGCGCTCCCATGCGCGGTGCTCCACCTCCACGAGCGTCGCGCCGTCCTGCTCGCCGAAGCGGATCTCGACCTCGCTCGAGCGGTCCGGATCGGGCTGCGGCGAGCGGTCGCCCGCGATCTGCCAGAGGAGCACCAGGCGCGTGGGCGGATCCCAGGCCGCCACGCGGCCCCAGTGGACCGTGAAGCCGCGCGGCCCGCGCTCGTACGCGAAGCCGTCCTCCCGCGGCTCGATGCCGATCTCCTCGAGCTTGTCCTGCGACCAGGAGAACTCCTTCGGCCACCAGGTGCCCATCCCCTCGGTGAAGAGCTCGAAGGCCCGCTCGGGCGAGGTCTCGACGGTGACGCTCGCCCGGAGCGGCTCCATCAGTGCGAGCCGGCGCGGGTGAAGCCGTGGTCGATGCCGTGCCGGCGGTCCACGCGGGCGCCGTACCAGTAGGAGATGGCCAGCCCGATGGCCGCGCCCGGGATGGCGATCAGCGCCTGGACCAGGTCGGTGTCGCTCTGCCCCGGGACGGTGCCCCCGTTCACGATGAAGCCGAACAGCGCCGATGAGACGAAGGCCGCGCAGAAAGCCCCGACGATGCCGCCCCAGAAGCGGTCGGGCACGAAGACCGTGAAGTGCCAGACGGCGATTCCCATCATGACCCAGACGACGAGGCTCATCGGCGACCGTGCTTCTTTCTCGCCCGCTGGCGCTTCGGCTTCGGCTTCGAACGCCGGGTCGACGCCCCGTCGCCCGCCGTGGAGGTGGCACGCGAAGCGGGACGCGACGCGGGCGCTCCATCACCGGCCGGAGCGCGCTCCGACGGCGTGGACCTCTCGGCCGGGGTCGACGGCTCGGAGGGCCCGGCGGGGGCGGGCGCTTCCCGCGGCGGCGGCTCGACCGCGGCCTCGCCCGTGTCCGCGTCGGGCGGTGGCGCGGCGGCCGGCGGCGGTGCGGCCGGTGGCTGCGCGGCCGGCGGAGGCGCGGCAGGGGGCTGCGCGGCCGGCGGAGGCGCGGCGGGGGGCTGCGCGGCCGGCGGGGGTGCGGCCGGTGGCGGCGGGGCCGGCGGAGGCGGCGCGGCGGCCTGGCGCGGCGCGGCGCCCGAGCGGCGCTGCGCCGCGCGGCGTGACGCGCGGGTGGAGCGGCTCTCCCGGCCGGCCGACGCCGCGGCGACGGGAGCCGCCGGCACGGCCGTCTCCTCCGCGAACGAACCGGTCGCGAACGCCGGCACCAGGCCGCCGTGCTGCTCCATGACCAGCCGGCGGCGGCGCATGTACACCTGCTCGCGCTCCTTCCACTCCACCAGCACCGGCGTCGCGATGAAGATCGACGAGTAGGCGCCGGACGCTACGCCCACGAGCAGGGCGAAGGCGAAGTCCTTCAGCGTCTCACCGCCGAACAGGAGCAGCGCCCCCACCGGCATGAGCACGGTGAAGCTCGTGGCGAGCGATCGGGTGAGCACCTCGGACATCGACCGGTTGGCGATCTGGGAGAACGTGGCGCGCGGCATGCGCGGCACGTTCTCGCGTATTCGGTCGAACACGATGATCGTGTCGTACAGCGAGTACCCCATGATCGTGAGCAGGGCCGCCACCGTGGCTGTGGTCAGCTCGCGCTCGGTCAGGGCGTATACGCCCCCCGTGATCAGCAGGTCGTGCGCCAGCGCGATCATCACGGGAATCGCGAACTTGATCTCGAAGCGGAACGCGATGTAGATCGCGATGAGCAGCAGGGAGGCGATCACCGCGATCAGCGCCGTCCGCGCGATCTGCTCGCCGAAGGTGGGCCCGATCGAGCTCGAGGAGAAGTCGCCCGCGGCCACGCCGAACTCGTCGTCGAGGATCCCGCGCACCTCGTCCACCTCGTCCGGCGCGAGCTCCGGCACGGAGATCTGCTTCACGTTCTGGCCGAGCTCCGGGTCGTCGACCTCCTGGATCTTCGCGTCGCCGTATCCGAGCGGGTCGAGCGCGCCGCGAACGTCGTCCACGCTCGCCGGCTGCTCCAGCGGCGCGATGATCCGCGTGCCCGACTCGAAGTCGATCCCGAAGTTGATCCCGAGCCCGGCGATCGCGAGCGCCCCCGCTGCCAGGATCGCGCCCGACGCCGAGAAGAACCAGCGCGACTTGCCCATGAAGTCGAAGCGCGAGAAGTCCACCCGCTCCGGGCCGGCGCCCAGCGCACTCGGGCGCCGCAGCAGGCGCGTGCGCGCCATCGTGCCGAGGATCGCCGACGTGGCCAGCACGGCCGTGAACAGCGAGACGATCGTGCCGATTCCGAGCGTGAACGCGAAGCCCTTCACCCCCGCCGTGGCCAGCGTGAACAGGATGAACGCCACGCCGATCGTCACGACGTTCGCGTCGATGATCGTCCTGAGCGCCTTGGAGTAGCCCGCGGAGATGGCAGCCGGGATCGACCTTCCGCCGCGCACCTCCTCCTTTATTCGCTCGTACATGACGATGTTGGCGTCGGCCGCCACCGCCAGGGTCAGCACCAGGCCGGCGATGCCCGGGAGCGTGAGCGTGATCGGGATCAGCTTGACAAGGGCGAACAGCAGCACCGCGTAGATCAGGAGCGCCGCCGTGGCCACCAGGCCGAGCACGCGGTAGAAGACGATTAGGAAGAGGATGGTCAAGGCCAGGCCCGCCGCGCCCGCGGCGAGGCCCTGATCGAGCGCCTGCTGGCCGAGCGACGCGGAGATCTGGGTCTCGGAGATCAGCTTCAGCTCGATCGGGAGCGCGCCGATGCGCAGGCTCTCGGCGAGGTCGTTGGCGTCGTCGAAGCTGCCGACCCCCTCGATCTGGGCGCCCGTTCGCCCGTCGATCCCCTCGGGGTTCTCCTGGAAGTCGATCGTCGCCAGCGACACGATCTGGTCGTCGAGCGTGATCGCGAAGCTCTGGAGGAACTGGTCGCGCGGCACCCCCGGGTTGAGCGTGGACTGGTTGAAGCCGCGCTCGGCGATCCGCTTGGTCACGCGCGCGAAGGCCTCGCGCCCCTCGTCGCTGAACTCCATCGTCACGAGCGGCGCGCTCGTGTTCGGGTCGGTGTTGGCCTCGGGGTTTCGGATGTCCTCGCCGGAAAGCTCCGAGTCGTCCTCCAGGACCGTGAAGCGCTTGATCTGCGGCGGCTGGTTCGGCTGGCGCTCCTGCTCGACGACCACCACACCCTCGGGGACCTTGATCACGCGCGAGCCGTTGGGCGGGCCGCCCGGGCCGAGCTCCTCCAGCTCCTTGAGGCACTCCGTGCCCTTCGCGTACTTGTTGGGCTCGCCCGGCTCGGCGTCGTACTCGGCGAGCAGCTCCTTGCAGTTCGCGGAGGGCTCGTACGTCTCCGTGCGGACCGGCTGCTTGTCGGGCCCGATCGGCGCCTTGTCGGGACCGAACAGGTAGTAGCGGTCCTGCTGGGTGTTGTTCTTGCGGTCCGCCTCCTCGGGAGTGTCGCCCGAGCCCGGCACGACGTCGGTCCGCTCGGCCTTGCCCTTCTCCTTGGACGCCGCCAGCGTGGCGTCGTAGAGCCCGTCGCCGCCCGAGTAAACCTCGGTGTCGGTGAGGATGTTCGGCTCCCAGTCGTAGAACTGGAGTTGGGCGGTGGTCCCGACCTGCTCGCGGGCCCGGTCGGCGTTCGTCACGTCCGGCAGGCCGACTGAGATCTGGTCCGCCCCCGAGCGCTGGATCTCCGGCTCCGACACGCCCAACGCGTCCACGCGCTTGCGCATCGTCTCGATCGCGTCGTCCACGGCCTGCGGAGTGACCTCGGGCACCTGGGGCGTGGGCCGGCCCTGGTAGACGAGCTCGATGCCGCCCTCGAGGTCCAGGCCGAGCTTCGTGTCCTTCGACAGCGGCGTTCCCGGCACGATCACGAGCAGGGCCAGCACCAGCAAGACGAGGACCACGCCGAGGATCGCGAAGTTGCGGGCCCGGCTCGTCATTGCGGCGTCAGGACGAGGAGCAGGCCGCCGTCCTCGTCGTAGGCGGGGAAGATGTCGGCCTTTGCCGGCTCGGGGCGGTCTCCCTCGGCGTGCACGACCACCTGCTTGTCGAGCACGCGCACGCCCCACTCGAGCGCGGTGGCGATGTGGTCGTCGCCGTTCTCGAACTGCAGCCGCAGCACCTCAGCCACCGGGCGGCCGATCACGTCGAGATCACCCAGGCCGGTCAGCTCGCGGGCGCCTCTCCCGGTTCCCAGGAGGCGGCCCTGCTGGTCGAGCAGGAAGAAGGCGGCGTTGGGAGCCGGGTAGTAGTCGTCGAGGAGCTCGAACAGGAAGCCGAATCCGCATTTCTTGCAGCCGCGGGCGCGCTCCTGGAAGCCGGCGGTGCGCTCCGTGGACACGCTGCGATCCCCGCAGCTCGGGCAGATGAAGATCGGCATGAACGCCTCATGCTAGAAGAGGCGCACCGGGGCTGGCCAAGGTCGGGCGTCGGCTCCGTCTAGAACGGGGCTCGAGCCGCTCCCAGAAGTACACGGCGTCGCGGTCCTCGCCGTCGACGCCGCTTAGCGTCCCAACCTCAGAACAGCCGCTGCACGCCGTCGCGGGGCGGCTCGAGCCCGAGATGGGCGAACGCGAGGTCGGTCGCCACCCGGCCGCGCGGCGTCCGCATCAGGAAGCCCTGCTGGAGCAGGTAGGGCTCGTAGACGTCCTCGATCGTGTCCGGCTCCTCCCCCACGACCACGCTCAGCGTGGAGAGCCCGACCGGGCCGCCGCCGAACTTCTCGCAGATCGCGCGCAGGATGTCGCGGTCGAGTCGGTCGAGACCGGCCTCGTCGACCTCGAGCAGCTCCAGCGCCTCGCGGGCCACGCGCGCGTCTATAGAGCCGCTGCCGCGCACCTCGGAGAAGTCGCGCACCCGCTTGAGCAGGCGGTTCGCCACGCGGGGTGTGCCACGCGACCGCGACGCGATCGCCTCGGCCCCCTCGTCGTCGATCTCCACGCCGAGGATGCCGGCCGATCTGCGCACGATCCGGCCGAGCTCGGGCGGCGAGTAGAGGTCGAGCCGGTGCGAGACGCCGAAACGGTCGCGCAGCGGGGTGGTGAGGAGGCCCGCGCGGGTGGTGGCGCCGATCAGCGTGAAGGCGGGCAGGTCGAGCGTGACCACCTTCGCCCCGGCCCCCTGGCCAACCGTGATCGGGAGCTTGCGGTCCTCCATGGCCGGATAGAAGGTCTCCTCGAGCGCGCGCGGGAGGCGGTGGATCTCGTCGACGAAGAACACGCTGCGCGGCTCGAGGCCCGTCAGGTAGCTCGCCACGTCGCCCTTGCGCTCGAGCGCCGGCCCGGCGGTGAGGGTGAACTCCACGCCCAGCTCGTTGGCCACGATGTGCGCCAGCGAGGTCTTGCCGAGCCCGGGAGGGCCCGCCAGCAGCACGTGGTCGAGCGCCTCGCCGCGCGCTCGCGCCGCCTCGATGAAGACGCCGAGCTGCTCCTTCACCCGCTCCTGGCCGACGAAGTCCTCCAGCCGCTTGGGTCGCAGCGACCGGTCGAGGTCGTCCTCCGGCAGCGGCCCGGGGTCCTGGATCCGCTCCACGCCCGGGGTGCGGATGCTCATCGCGCCCCCTTCAGCGCGCTCGCGATCAGCTCCTCGGGGGTCTCGCCGTCGGTGGTGTCGAGCAGCCTGTCCGCCTCCTGCGGCGTGAACCCGAGCCCGAGCAGACCCTCCCGCGCGAGCGCGCGCGGATCGTCCGTCGGGGTGCGGCGCACGACGATCTCGTCGGAGACCTTGCCCGCCACCTTCTCGCGCAGCTCGACGATTATGCGCTCCGCGGTTCGCTTGCCGATCCCCGGCACGGCCTGGAAGCGGGCGGTGTCGCCGGAAGCGATTGCGTTGAGGAGCTCGCGCGGGGTCCCGCCCGAGAGCACGGCCAGCGCGACCTTGGGGCCCACGGACTGGACGCCGATCAGCATCAGGAAGAGCTCGCGCTCGGCCTTGCCGGCGAAGCCGAACAGGTGCATGCCGTCGTCGCGCAGGACGAGGTGGGTGAAGAGGCGCGCCTCGCTGCCGGCCTGAGGGACGGCGGCGAAGGTCTCGGACGACACGGCCATCCGGTAGCCCACGCCGGCCGCCTCGATCACCACCTCGCCCGGCAGGCGGGTGAGCACCTCGCCCCGCACCGATGCGATCACGCGAACACCCGCCTTCTCCGGCGCAGCGGCAGGCGCCGCCTCAGCCGCCACCAGCGCCTCATGCGAAAGCCGCCTCGAGGGGCGCGCCGTTGGCGTGGCAGATGGCCACGGCGAGGGCGTCCGCCGCGTGGTTGGGCGTGGGTGGCTCCGGCAGAGAGAGCAGGGCGCCGACCATGCGCTGCACCTGCTCCTTCGCCGCAGAGCCCGACCCGCAGACCGCCTGCTTTACCGCCTGGGGGGTGTAGGAGAAGCAGGGGACGCCGTGGATGCCGGCCGACAGCAGCACCGCGCCGCGTGCCTGGCCGACCGCGAAGGCGGAGTGCGCGTTGCGGCCGAAGTAGAGGTCCTCCACGGCGAGCGCAACGGGCCGGTGCTCCGCGATCAGGTCGCACACCCGCGCGTGGATGTCCGCCAGCCGCCGCTCGATCGGGCTGCCGGGACGCGTCTCGATCACGCCGCCGTCGAGCGCCGCGAGCGTGCTGCCGCGTGACACGACCACCCCGTAGCCCGTGTTCGCGGTGCCGGGGTCGATGCCGAGAACGATCACCAATAGGTGGGATTCTGCGTCCCGGGCCGGACGCCTGCGTCCGGCGCGGAGCCGCGGCCCACGGCCCCAGCCACCGGGCAGCGGCGGCACACGCGCCACTCGCACAGCCGGCAGAGCCGCTCGAGGTCCGCACGGTCGCCGCTCCGCGCGCCGAGCAGCTTCTCGAGCAGACGGGCGAGCTGCACCTGCTCGCGATCGGACAGGGGGTCGAGCAGCTCCGCGAGCGCGGCGCGCCGCGCGACCAGCAGGTCGTCCAGCACTCGCTCCCCTCGCGCGGTGAGGCGGAGCTCGAGTCCGCGGCGTCCACCGCCGCCGGCGCGCTCGACCCAGCCGGCGGCTACAAGCCGCTCGACGAGCCGCACGGCGCCGGGCTGGGACAGGGAAAGGGGTGCGCGAAGCTGCTCGATGCTGCGTCCGGGCCGCACCGCGATGGTGACGAGCGCCGCAGCGGCGGCGCCGGCCTGGCCGACCACGCCGTGGGTCGCCGCCTCCTGAGCGCCGACCGCCTCGAGGGCCAGCGCGCCGAGCAGGTTGGCGGTCCGGTTTCCGGCCCCTCCGAACTCGGTATGCATTACTCATGCATGTTAAGGCTCCCCAGGCGCAACGGTCAAGCCAGACCGTCACCGTCCTCTGCCTGCTCACCGTCTGGATCGCCTGGGGCGGCACATATCCGGCGATCCGGGTCATGGTCGAGACCGTTCCGCCGCTTCTCGGCACCGCCGTGCGCTTCCTCATCGCGGGCGTCGTGCTCGCCGCCGTCCTCGGCGCGCTCGGACGGCTGCGGACGGGTCGGCGCGAGCTGGCCGGGGCCGCGGCGGTCGGCGTGGTCATCCTCGGCGACATCGGCGTCCTCGCGGTCGCCGAGCAGGAGGTGCCGGCCGGACTCGCGGCGCTGATCATCGCGTCGGTCCCACTCTGGATAGTGCTGCTTCAGCTGGCCGCCCGCGAGCCGGTCGCGCGCCGCACGTTCGCCGCCGTCGTCGCCGGCCTCGCCGGAATCGGCCTGCTCGTCGACCCCGGGGGCGAGGCCCCGGTGGACTGGCTGCTCGTGCTCGTCGCGGCGGCGGCCGTGGAAGCCGCCGGGCAGTTCTTCTCCCGTTCCACTCCCCTCCCCCCTGACCCGCTCGTCAACAGCACCGTCCAGCTGATCGCCGCCGGTGCCGCGCTCGCCATCGCGGGCCTGGCCGTGGGCGAGGCCGGGGACGTGAAGGCCGCCGCCTTCTCCACCGACTCGCTGCTGGCGTTCGCGTATCTCGTCGTGCCGGGCTCGATCGTGGCCTACACCGCTTTCACCTGGCTGCTCCGTAACGCGCCCATCACCACCGTCTCCACCTACGCCTACGTGAATCCCGTCGTGGCCGTCACCGCGGGGTGGGCGCTGTTGGGGGAGCGGGTCACGCCCCAGATGGCGATCGGTGGCGCCGTGGTCGTCGGCTCGGTGGCGCTGGTGATCCGGCGCCGGGGCGGGGCCGCCTAGGAGGCTCGTTCGGCGTCCGTTGACGTGTCGTCGGCGCGGGCGTCTAACGACGGCAATGAAGGCGGCCCCTGCCTTGGGGTGCGGCCCGGGGTCGCCGCGGTCGCGCGTCCGGGCAGACCGAATATCGTTCGACGGCCGCGCTCGGGGGCTCCGCACCGTCCTGACTTGAGGCCCCAGGAGGGCACAAAGTCAGGACAGTAACGCCAGTCGTCTCGCCGGGGCCCCCAGCGCCCGCAGGAAATTCGGCGGAAGGGATCTTTCGGCGATTTTCCTTCGCAGGGGCCCACCGCAGCCGCTTTTGCACACCCTTCCCCAGCCCAGCCGTTTGCCCGGCCGGGTGCATCTACTACGCCGCCGCGAAGCGCTCCAGCACCTCGGCGTCCACGTCGAAGTTGGCGTGCACGGCCTGTACGTCGTCGTGCTCCTCCAGCGCTTCGATCAGGCGCATCAGGCCGCCGACCCGGTCGTCCTCGACCGGCGTTCGGGTGGTCGGCCGCTGCACCAGCTCGGCCGACTCGATCTCGACCCCCTCTGCGGCGAGCGCCTCGCGCACCGCGTTCACGTCGGCCGGGGCGGTGACGATCGCCAAGACGTCGCCGTCGAGCACAACGTCCTCGGCGCCGGCGTCGATCGCCGCGAGGAGGTCGTCCTCGGAGTAGCGGCCGCCGTCGACCACGACCTCGCCCTTCTTCTCGAAGGTCCAGGCCACCGAACCCGGCTCGCCGAGGTTCCCCCCGTGCTTCGTGAAGACGTGCCGCACCTCGGAGCCGGTGCGGTTGCGGTTGTCGGTCAGCGTCTCGACCAGGATCGCCACCCCACCCGGGCCGTAGCCCTCGTACAGGACGGCCTCGAACGCATCGGCGTCCGAGTCCGCGCCGGTGCCCTTGGCGATGGCGCGCTCGATGTTGTCCTTCGGCATCGACGCGTCGCGCGCCTTCTGGATGGCGAGCGCGAGCGAGGGGTTGCCCTCAGGGTCGCCCCCACCCTCCCGGGCGGCGACCGTGATCGCCCGCGAGAGCTTGGTGAACAGGGCGCCGCGCTTGGCGTCCACAGCCTTCTTCTTGTGCCTGATCGAGGCCCACTTGGAATGTCCGGACATGACCGGTCCAGTTTATTCGGCGCGCGAGGGCCGATCTCGCAAGCGAGGGCAACGGCCCGCGCCGGGGCTACGCTCCCCGTGATGACCTCGAAGCGATGGACGCTCGCCGTCCTCGTCCTGGCGCTCGCATGCGCGGCGCCCGCCCAGGCTGCACAACCCCCGCTCGGGGACGGCGCCTGGTCGTGGTTCGGCGACCCGCGCGCGGTTACCTCTTCCGGCAAGACGTACGTGGGCTGGGTCGACCTCGAGGGCGACATCAAGGTGAGCTCCTTCGACCATGCGACCGGCGAGCGCGTGACCGCCGTGCTGCAGGCCCGCCTGAACCAGGACGATCACGCCAACCCCTCCCTGCACGTGCGCCCCGACGGGCACCTGGTGGTGTTCTACTCGCGCCACGTCGGTCCCGCCATGCACTACCGGATCTCGACCCGGCCGCATGACGTGCGCTCGTGGGAGGCGCCGCGGACGGTGCCGACCAACACGCCCGGCATACGCGGCTACACGTACCCGAACCCGATCCGGCTGGCGGACGGGACCACGTTCCTGTTCTGGCGCGGCGGCAACTACAACCCCACGTTCTCGGTGCAGGCCGCCGGCAACGACACCTGGTCAGCGGCGCGCAACCTGATCCTGATGCAGGGCGAGCGCCCCTACGTCAAGTACGCGTCGAGCGGCGGCGACACCATCCACGTGGCCTACACGAACGCGCACCCCAGCGAGTTCCCCGACGTGAACATCTACTACGCGCGCGTGCGCGGGGGCATCATCGAGCAGGCGGACGGCGACGACATCGGCTCGCTAACGGGAGACCCCATCTCCCCGGGCGCCGGCGACCACGTGTTCGACCCGTCCGTGCCCACGTGGGTGCACGATGTGGCCGCCGACTCTCAGGGCCGCCCGGTGATCCTGTTCGCGAGCTTCCCGGCCCAGAACGACCACCGCTACCACTACGCGCGCTGGACCGGCAGCGCCTGGCAGGTGCACGAGATCACTGGAGCCGGCGGCTCCTTCCGCGGCGACGGCGGCTCGCCGTACTACTCGGGCGGGCTCACGCTGGATCACGAGGACCCGTCGCGCGTGTATCTCTCGCGGCAGGTGGGACCGGGCAATTGGCAGATCGAGGCCCGGACCACCGCGGACGGCGGCGCGACCTGGGTGACGCAGCCGCTCACGCCGGGTTCGACCGACAAGAACGTGCGACCGGTGTCGCCACGCGGGATGACGACGCCCTTCGGCGGCGACCTGAGCGCCATCTGGATGCGCGGCCGCTACGACAGCTGGACCAACTACGGAACCGCGATCGCGGCGCTCTCGACGAACGAGGCGAACGACCCGCCGGTCGCCGACGCGGAACCCGCCCTGCGGACCGGACCGGCCCCGCTCGAGGTGCGCTTCGACGGCTCGTTCGCGCACGACGCCGACGGCTCGATCGTGAGCTGGCGGTGGGACTTCGGAGACGGCACGCCCATCGAGAGCGGCGAAGAGGTGACCCACACGTACGCGGCCGGTGGGCGCTACTTCCCCACGCTGACGGTGACCGACAACCAGGGCGCGCAGAGCACGCTGGTCGAGGAGATCGCCGTGGACCTGCCAAGCGCGCCGACGACCTACAGCGGCGGCGCGGCCGGCACCGCCGTCCACGGGGCCGTCGATCCGGAGAACCAGGCGACCGAGTGGTCGTTCGAGTACGGGCCGACGGACGAGTATGGGGCGATCACCCCGATCGGGACGCTGCCCGCCTCGGACGGGCTCCGACAGATCTCGGCCGAGCTGTCCGGGCTGGTTGCGGGCAGTCTGTACCACTACCGCCTGGTGGCCACGAACGCGTCGGGCACGACCGAGGGCGAGGACCGCGTGATGGTGGCCGGCCGAACACCCGGCTCCGACGCCTATCGCGACGCCGTGCTGGGCACGGCGGGACTGGTGGCCTACTGGCGGCTCGGCGAGCTGTCCGGCAGCGCGGCCCGCGAGGAGCTCTCGGCAACGGCTCCGGGCGCCTTCCTCGGCCGTTTCGTGCTGGGCCAGCCCGGCGTCCTCGGCCCGCTCGGCGACACCTCGGCGAGCTTCGACGGCGCGAGCGGCGAGCTGTCCACCCCCGGCCCGGCGCTCGGCCAGAACGCCACACTCGAAGGCTGGTTCCGCTGGCGTGGCGGCACCAGCGTGGTCCGCGACCACACCTCGACGGGCGGGACCGGGTGGATCCTTGCCTTCAACAGCGCGGGCCGGCTGCACTACCGCCTCGGGGGCAACGGGTTCAACACGGGGGTTCCGATCGAGAGCGTGCGCGACGGCCGATGGCACCACATCGTCGCCGCCAAGCAGGGGGCCAACGCCGCGCTCTACCTCGACGGGGCGCGAGTCCACTCCGGCGCGGGAGCGGGCTCCCAACCGGCGGCCCCACCCTGGCACGTGATGCGCAACGGGACGACCAACGTGTTCTCGGAGGGCGAGGCTGACGAGGTCGCGCTCTACGACAGGGCGCTGTCGGATGACGAGGTGCGAGCGCACCACGCCCTGGCGCTGGGGCTGAGCGCCCAGCCGCTGCCGGACGAGACGCCGGGCAGGGCCGTCGAGCCGCCGGCGGCGGGATCGGGGGCCGGCGGCGGCGTTCTGACGCCGGCAAGGGCTGCGACCGGCAGAGTGTGGGTGCGCGGCAGGGCGCTGATCGTGCGGGGGGCGCCGGGAACCGCGAACCGGCTCACCGCGCGCATGCGCGGGCGCACCTGGCGGATCGCCGACGCCGCGGCACCACTGCGGGCCGGCGCGGGGTGCAGGCGCATCGGCCCCCGCACGGTGGGCTGCCGGGCGGCCGGCGTGAGACGGATCGTGATGTACGGGGGGGCGGGCGCGGACCGGCTGACGGTGGTGGGCCGCACGCGCGCCCTGCTCGTCGGAGGGCCCGGCGCCGACCGCCTGGTGGGCGGACGCCTCACCCGCTTCCGCGGCGGGCCCGGCGCGGACCGCTTCAGGCGCCGCGGCTAGATCAGGAACTTCCCGTCCCGCTGCAGCTCGACGCCGTCCACGGTGATCGCGCCGCCCTGCCTCAGGTCGCAGACCATGTCCCAGTGCACGGCCGAGCTGTTCCGGCCGTGCGTCTCGGGGTAGCTCATCCCTACGGCCATGTGCACCGTCCCGCCGATCTTCTCGTCGAGCAGGATCTCCTTGGTGCCGGTCGCGATGCCGTAGTTGGTGCCGATCCCCAGCTCGCCCAGCCGCCGCGCGCCCTCGTCGGTGTCGAGCATCTCGATCAGGAAGGCCTCGCCCTGCTCGGCCGACGCGTCCACCACCTTCCCGTCCTCGAAGCGCAGGCGCATGCCGGACACCGTGCGTCCGCCGTAGCTCGCCGGGAAGGAGAAGGCGATCTCCCCGTTCGCGGAGTCCTCGACCGGGCCGGTGAAGAACTCGCCGTCGGGCATGTTGTGCTCGCCCACGCAGGGGATCCAGTGCCGCCCCGCCACGCCGAGCGTGACGTCGGTGCCGGGTGCGGTGATGCGCACCTCCTCCTTTCCCTCGATCCAGTCGGCAAGGCGCGTGACCTCGTCGGACTGGCGCTGCCATGCGGTGACGGGCTCGCCGTCGGTGGCGAGGCATGCGGCGTAGTAGAAGTCCTCGTAGTCGCGGAGGGCCATCCCGGCCTCGCTCGCGTAGGCGTGCGTCGGGAAGAGGGTGAGCGCCCAGCGGTGTTCGCCGGCGGCAGAGCGCTTCATCGTCGTCTCCATCAGCCCCTGGCGGGCCTTCTGGACGCGGGCCTGCTTCTTGGGGTCGGCCCGCGAGAGCTCCCGCGCGTTCACGTCGGCCATGATCGCGATGCGCACGTCCGCGTTCTCCGCCGCCCACTGAGAGGTGGGCGGCACCCAGTCGAGCTGGGCGTCGCCGGCGAGGTCGTAGAAGGCGGCCTGGGCACCGTCGGTGGTGAGCTGCATAACGGGCAGCCCGCCGGCCCGCAGCACCTCCTCGTACACCTCCTGCACCAGCGCCTCGGCGGCGGTGGTCGACTGGATGACGCAGACGTCACCCTCCGCGACCTTGGTCGAGTAGCGAACCAGGATCTGGGCGAGCGCCTCGGCGCGGCTGTCTCTCATGCGGCCACTCCCGCGTACTCGAGCAGCCAGCGGTGGAGCCGGCGCTCTTCGGTGAGTTCAGGATGGAAGGCGACGGCGAGGATGTTCCCCTGCCGAACGGCAACCGGATGGCCGTCCACCTCGGCCAGCACCTCCACCGCGTCGCCGTGCTCCTCCACCCAGGGGGCCCGGATGAAGACGGCGGCAAGCGGGGCCCCCTCGAAGTCGAGGGTCGCCTCGAAGGAGTTCAACTGTCTCCCGAAGGCGTTCCGGCGCACGCTCACGTCGAGAAGCCCGAGGTGGTCGCGGTCGAGCATGATCAATCCTGCGCATGTGCCGAGCGTAGGCCGCCCGCTCCGCACGAACCGCCTCAGCGGCTCGGCGAGGGCCTCGCGCTCGATGCCGAGCGTCATCGTGGTCGACTCGCCGCCCGGCATCACCAGCCCGTCGAGACCGTCCAAGTCGGCCGGCACGCGCACCTCCCGGGGAGTGGCGCCGAGCTCCGTGAGCACCTTCGCGTGCGCCTCGAAGTCGCCCTGGAGGGCGAGGACGCCGATGACGGGTCGGCCTACCAACCGCGCTTCTGGAGTAGCCCGCCGTCGGCTTCGAGCGAGGCGATCTCGATACCGGGCATCGCCTCGCCGAGCTCGCGTGACGCGGCCGCCACGCGCTCCGGATCGTCGTAGTGAGTCGTGGCCTCCACGATCGCGCGGGCGCGGCGCTCGGGATCGGACGATTTGAAGATGCCGGAGCCGACGAAGTTGCCCTCGGCCCCGAGCTGCATCATGAGCGCGGCGTCGGCCGGCGTGGCGATCCCGCCGGCGCAGAACAGCACCACGGGGAGGCGCCCACGGTCGGCCACGTCCTTGACGAGCTCGAGCGGCGCCGCGAGCTCCTTCGCGGCGGTGGGCAGCTCCATGGGGCTGAGCCCCTGGAGGCGGCGGATCTCGCCGGTGATCAGGCGGATGTGGCGAACGGCCTCGACCACGTTGCCGGTGCCCGCCTCGCCCTTCGAGCGGATCATCGCGGCACCCTCGGCGATGCGCCGAAGCGCCTCCCCCAGGCTGGTGGCGCCGCAGACGAAGGGCACCTTGAACGCCCACTTGTCGATGTGGTGGGCCTCGTCGGCCGGGGTCAGCACCTCCGACTCGTCGACGTAGTCGACCTCGAGCGCTTCCAGTACCTGGGCCTCGACGAAGTGCCCGATGCGTGCCTTGGCCATCACCGGGATCGTGACCGCCTCCTGGATCTCGGCGATCTTGGTCGGATCGGCCATTCGCGCCACGCCGCCGGCGGCCCGGATGTCGGCTGGCACGCGCTCGAGCGCCATCACCGCCGCGGCGCCCGCGTCCTCGGCGATCCTGGCCTGCTCGGCCGTGACCACGTCCATGATCACGCCGCCCTTCAGCATCTCGGCGAGGCCACTCTTTACACGGAAGGTGCCTGTCTCCATTCGGCCTCTCAGGATAAACGCCCCGATGGCCGGTCCGGCGGCCACGTGGCAACCGCCCTCGAGCGCGCCCGGCGGGTGGGGTCCGTTACGAAACGCGGCTTACGGCCCGTTCCAGCCGTCCGCGTAGCACGGCCGGCTCCCGCAGGTGTCCACGAACGCTCCGTCGAGCTTCAGGAACTCGGAGAACTGGGCCGCTGCCGCGGGATCGAAGCCGGTGCGCGCGTGCGGGTCGGCGCCCGCCTCAGGGGGCACGTTCCCGATCGGTGGCGGCGGTGTGCCGAGGTCGCCGCGCGGCGGGCCGATGTCGTACACGACCAGGGCGCTGCCGCCCCAGGGCAGCCCGGGAATGCGCCGTATGCCGTAGAACGGCCGGCGGTCGCGGCTCCGGCCCGGGTCGAGCGCGGGAGCGCGCAGCCGCGCGCCGATCACGCGCGCCTCGACCTCGGTGGCCACGTTCGCTACCTGGTGGTCGCCGAACGCCTGGTGCAGCAGCACGGTGTGGCGCGGCGTGTTCGGGTAGGGGTTGCGCGTCATGTGCCATGCGTAGCCGTTCGCGTCGCTGCGGTCCCAGAGGATCTGGGTCATCGAGGAGAGGAGGGCCCGCTCCACACCGCCCTTGTAGTTCTCGTAGAGCACCTCCTGGAATGGCGCGAACGGGGTCGCGCGGCTGGTCAGCAGGCTGAAGTTCATGGCCGGGACGATCAGCGCCGCCCGCTGGAAGTCGGGCGCCAGCGCCGTGAGGGCCCCGCCGAGGATGCCGCCCTGGCTCACGCCCGCGAAGAAGAGCCTGCGCGTGTCGATCTTGCCGGCGAGCTCGGGCCGCGACGCAAGGCCCTGCGGGTGCACCATCAGCCGTCCCAGGAACAGGAAGTTGAGGAAGCCCTGCTGGGTGCGGTCCGTCAGCCGCCGGAAGCGCGAGAGGTTCTGGGTGATAGAGAACGCGGTCGGAAGGTCCTCGAGCGACATGCCGGACCAGTCCGTGGCGCAGGCGACGAAGTTGTTGGCGCTCACCAGCGGCGCGAGGCCCAGGAGCGCCTCGGCGCCTCCGAACAGACCGTGACCGAACATGAGCGGGCGGCCGTTCGCGCCGTTCTCCGGCGCCAGGCAGATGAAGCGCCCCTGCTGGACATTGCCCGGGCTGCGCACCGGCATCCCTCTGCGGTTCAGGCTGAAGCGCGCGCCCGGCGGGCAGCCGGGCCGGTTGAGAAAGCACGGGATCGTGAAGGTTCCGTCGACGCGCGTCACGTCGCCCATGTCCCGCGTGCCGGTGACCGTGAACGGCGGGGCCGTCCCCTCGACCCGCAGGTCGGCCAGGTTGCGGTCCCCCAGCTCGGCGAAGGCGCGGTCGCGGATCGAGAGCATGCGTCCCGCGAGCGAGCGCCGGCTCGCGACGGTGAAGTCCCAGGCGAGGTAGAGGTCCCGGCGGCGGATGCCGGCCCGCTCGAGACGGCGGAAGATGTCCTCGAAGTGACGCGCGCGACGGCCTCGCGCGCGTCCGCTGCGGAAGTCGCGGAAGGAGCGGCGGGCCGTGATGACGCGGCCCCGCCGGTTCCTCAGGTTCCGCAGCGCGACGATGTAGCGCCGGCCCTCACGCCAGTTCGCGCCCGGGTGGACGAGAAGCGTGCGCTCGCGCGGCCGCTGCGCCTGCGAGTCGAGCTCGGCCCAGATCAGCTGGCGCTCGCCGGTCCTCGCGTCGATCACGACGATCGGCGCGTTCCGCGCGAACGCCCGCGCCATGTTGGTCACCGGCACGGCGCCGCTGCGGCGCAGGTCCAGCCCCGGCACGCGGGTCACGATGATCTGGCCGGGGCTGAACCCGTCCGAGCGGTTGTAGGGGCCGGTGCGCACCGGCTGGCCGGCCACGTTTCGGGGCATCAGGTCGGTGCGCAGGGCGAGCCTGCCGTCCTTGCGGAAGTGGTCGTTCGGCCAGGGCAGCAGGCAGTGGGCCGGGTCGAGGGGATCGCAGCCGCGCTGGGCGGCGGCCGGCGAAGCCGTCACCGCGAACAGCGCCGCGACCACGGCGGCGGCCAGGACCCCCTTCCCCCTCACCAGGCCGCGCAGCCTACCGTTTGACCGGCCGCGGCGACGAGACGGCAAAAGTGCCTACTTCAGCCGAAATGCCTTGATGCGATCCGCGTATGCCGGCTCGTCCATCGCGTACACACCGTAGGCCAGCGCCTGGATCAGCCCGAGCAGGGCGGCGTGCGAACGGACGAAGGCGGGGCTGTTCGACGAGTAGTAGAGCCGGTGATCGGCCAGCTTCGCCACCTCGGACAGGGTGGCGTCGGCGATCGCGATCGTCGCGGCGTTGCGGTTGCGGCCGAGCTTCATGGCGCGGACCACGAGTGGGTGCGGCCGGCCGGCCGAGAAGCCGATCATCACGGTCTTGTCGTTCACGCGGCCGAGCTTCGCGAGGTTCTCCTGGCTCGGCGAGGCCACCACCTCGGCGCGCAGGTCGAGCAGCATCAGGAGGTGGCGCAGGTAGCTCGCGAAGAAGGCCATCTGGTCGGTGCCGCAGAGCACGATCCGGTCGGCGTGCGAGACGAGGTCGATCGCGGCCGCCACCTCGTCGCGGTCGACCTTGCGCGCGGTCTCGACGACGTTCGAGTGGTCGGCGGCGAGAGCGGCCTCGAACTCGGTCTGGTCGATCGGGAACAGTGGCGGGCTCGACAGGTCGCTGCCGCCTGTGCCGCTCTCGCGCGCCCGGCGGTACTCGTCGCGGGCCGCCGACTGGAGCTCCGGAAAACCCTCGAAGCCGAGCGCCTGGGCAAACCGCACCACGGTGGAGCTGGAGGTGTTGGCACGCCGGGCCAGCTCCTCCGCGGTGTGGAAGGCGGCCTCCTCGAGGTGGTCGACTATGTACTGGCCGACGTCCTTCTGTGACCGGGAGAATTCGTCGAAGCGCTGGCGGATCTCCTCGGAGAGCGTGAGTGCGGTCGTGCCCGTTCGCGTCACGGCCCCGGTTTTCGCCGGAGCAAGGGAAGTTCCTTCAGGCCCAGACCTTCCAGGGGGCGTTTCCCGCGGCCCAGAGGTCGTTCAGAAGGACCGCGTCCTTGTAGGTGTCCATGCAGTCCCAGAAGCCCTGATGGCGGAACGCGCGGAGCTGGTCGTCGGCAGCGAGCCGCTCCAGCGGGCCGCGCTCGAGCACGGAATCCGGGCCGATGTAGTCGAGCGCGGCCGGCTCGAAGCAGAAGAACCCGCCATTGACCCAGCCGTCGTAGCGGGGCTTCTCGGTGAAGCCGCGCACGGCGCCGTCGCCGTTCAAGTCGGCCACCCCGAACTGAAGCTCCGGCTGGACGACCGTCATGCTGGCGAGCGCGCCGTGGCCTCGGTGGAAGGCGAGCAGCTCCGCGAGGTCGATGTCGGCCACGCCGTCTGCGTAGGTGACGCAGAAGCGCCCTGCGCGCAGGCGATCCGCCAGCCGGGCGATGCGCCCGCCGGTCGGGGTTTCCTCTCCCGTGGGCACGCAGTCCACCTGGAGGCTGGGGGGAAGCGCGTCGTTCTCGACGAACTCCTCGATCAGCTCACCCTTGTGGCCGGTGCAGAGCACGAAGCGCTCGAAGCCCTGCTCCGCGTAGATGCGGATGACGTGCCACAGGATCGGCCGCCCCCCGATCTCGACGAGCGGCTTCGGGATCGTCTCGGTTTCCTCCCGCAGCCGAGTGCCACGGCCGCCGCAGAGGATGACGACGCTCGGAGCGCTCACCGGCGGGATTATGGCCCGCGGCGCGCCGCCCGCCCGGGGCTCACTCCCTCGAGAAGCGCGAACCCAGCTTCTGCGCCGGCTCCTTGGCCTTGTCGACGACGGTGCTCGCCGTGCGCTGGAAGCGGTTTCGCTTGCCGACCGGCACGCCAAGCACCCGGCGACGCGTGTCGCGCGCCGCTACCGCGATCCCGCCGGCGATCCCGGCAACCGCCGCCCCAGTCCCGGCCACAACGGCCGCGGCCTTTCCCTTGCCGCCGCCGCCCTGGTCCTCGGTCTCCTGGACGACCGCCTCGCCGTCTCCGCCGACCGCGGGTCCATCCGTCTGGCCGGCCGCGCTCGGGGTCTCGCTCACCTTGTCGGCGGCACCTTCCTCGCTCTGGCTCATCCCGAGCCCTCCTCGCTGATCGCGTTCGACATCCACGGAGCTATTACCAGACCGGGCCGATCCAAACCAGCCCGCCGGCGGTCGCTACCGGAGGTCCTTCGGCCGGACGAAGCCGACGAGCTCGCCGCTACGCCGCCTGACCGTGTCCCATCGCCTGGCCGGCAGGTCGATCGTCGCGAGGGCAGCGGTCGGGTACTTCTCGCTCATGCGCGCGAGCCCCTCTCCGTGCGAGGCCAGCGCCAGCGCGAGCTCCTCGACGCCGGGATTGTGGCCGACCAGCATGACCGAGCCGACCTCCTCGGGGAGCGTCTTGAGGCGCGCGAGCAGCTCCGGTTCGCTCGCGCCGTAGAGCGCCTCGTCGACCTTCGCCTCCAGCCCGGCGCCGAGTGCGTACTCGACGAGCTCGAGCGTCTCGCGGGTCCGGCGCGCGGGCGAGCACAGCACGAGATCCGGCCGGATCCCCTCCGCCTCGAGGTGGCCTGCCATGGCATTCGCCGCCCGCCTGCCCCGGCCGGCGAGGGGGCGGTCGCGGTCGGGAAGCGAACCGTCCTTCCAGCTCGACTTGGCGTGTCGAAGCAGGTAGACGCGCTTCATCGCACCATCATCTTGCCCGGACCGCGCGCCTGGCAGACCTACCGCCCGTGCGGTCCGCGGGGCTCGAGCTTGGAGTCCTGTAAATGTTCGGCGCATGCGACTCGTCGCCGGGCCGGTCCTCTGCCTCTTCCTCGCGCTGCCCGCATCGGCCCTCGCCGCTCCGCCTCGGTCGATCGTGGACGCCCCGATCCGCACGGTCGAGGCCGGGAAGGCAACTGTCGGCTACCGCTCGATCGGCGAGGGTCGGCCGCTGGTGATGATCATGGGGTTCACGGGAACGATGGACGCCTGGCCGCCCAGCTTCGTCGACGCCCTGGCGGCCCGCAGGCGAGTCATCGTCTTCGACAACGAGGGCATCCGTCGGAGCAGCGCCGGCCGCGCCCCGCTGACGATCGGCCGCATGGCGCGCAGGACCGCCGCGCTGATCCGCGCTCTGCGCCTGCGGCGTCCCGACGTGCTCGGGTGGTCGATGGGCGGGATGATCGCCCAGTCGCTCGCCCGCCAGCGCCCCCGGCGGGTGCGGCGCCTCGTGCTCTGCGCCACCGCGCCCGGGAACGGCAAGGCGACCCTTCCGGCGGCTGACGTGATCGCCGATCTGTCCGAGCCGGGGACCTCACAGGCCAACCTCTTGTCGTACCTGTTCCCGACCGATCCCGCGGCGGGCGAGGCGTTCGTCCGCGGGATCGTCTCCTACCCAAACGCCGGTCCCGCGGCGCCGCCCGAGGTCGTCCGGGCGCAGTTCGGGGCGGCCGGGAGCTGGCTCGCGGGAGGCGATCCGACGGGGCGCCCGCTGTCCCGCCTGAGACTGCCCGTGCTGGTCGGCGGAGGCGAGCTGGACCGCATCCTCCCGGTCGCAAACCAGCGCCACCTCGGCCGGCGCCTGCCGCGAGCCCGCATGAAGATCTATCCCGACGCGGGCCACGGCTTCCTGTTCCAGCACCAGCGCGACTGGCTGCGCAGGATGAACCGGTTCCTGTCCTGAGCCCTAGGGCGGGACGCGCTGCCCGGGGCGGCGTACGCGGAACCACCGGGCGTCATAGGGGCCCAGCGCCAGCGTGACCGCGCCACCCTCCAGGCGGTGCTCCTCGTCCTGGAAGAGGTCGATCAGCTTGCCGTCCTCGCCGAGCGCGAGCCGGGCTCGGGCGGCCCTGCCGCCGAGGTTGTGGACGGCCACCACGGTGGCGCCGTCCCAGTCGGCCCGGTGGGCGAACACGGCGGGATCACCTGGGTCGAGCAGCGCCCAGCGCCCCCAGCCGAGCTCGGGACACTCGCGCCGGCGGCGGATCAGGCGCTCCATCCAGTTGAGCAGCGCGTGGGGATCGCGGCGCTGCCGCGCGACGTTGACCTCACGGAAGCCGAACGGACCGTCCTCCACGACCGGACGGCAGGCCTCGTCGCTGGTGGTGAATCCCCCCTGCGGCTCGTCGGACCACTGCATGGGCGCCCGTACGCTGTAGCGCCCCTCGATGGCGAGGTTCTCCGCCATCCCGATCTCCTCCCCGTAGAACAGCACCGGTGTGCCGGGCAGCGAGAAGGCGAGCGAGTAGACCATCCGGATGCGACCCTGGTCGCCCTCCAGCATCGTGGGGAGCCGCCGTCGCAGCCCGCGTCCGTAGAGCTGCAGCTCCTCGTCGGGGCCGAACGCCGCGAAGACCTCCCGGCGCTCGTCGTCCGTGAGCTTGTCGAGCGTCAGCTCGTCGTGGTTGCGGACGAAGTTGGCCCACTGGCAGTCCTCGGGGATGGCGGGAAGCGCCTCCAGGGCCGCCGCCAGCGGCGCCGCCTCCTCCCGCGCCAGCGCCAGGAACATGGCCTGGTTGACCGTGAACGACAGAATGAGCTGAAGCTCGTCCCCGTCCTCGTCGCCGAAGAACTCGCGCTGCTGGTCGGGCGCCAGGTTCACCTCGCCGAGCAGCACTGCCTCCCCCCTGCGCCTGCTGATGAACCCGCGCAGGTCGCGGAGCAGCTCGTGCGGATCCTGCACCGCCTCCTTCGGCATGCCGACGGGCTCGATCAGGAACGGGACGGCGTCCATGCGAAACCCGCTGAGCCCCTGCTCGAGCCAGAACCCCGCCACCTGCGCGATCTCGTCGCGGACCTCCGGGTTCGACACGTTCAGATCCGGCTGGTGCGAGTAGAAGCGGTGCAGGTACCAGCGCCCCGCCTCCTCGTCGAGGGCCCAGTTGGATCGCTCCCGATCGGGAAAGACCACGTCCCCCGGCTTCTCCTCGGGCTTCTCGTCGCTCCACACGTAGAACTCGTGGAAGGGGGACTCGGGCCCGCGTCGCGCGTCCTGGAACCAGGGATGCTGGTCCGAGGTGTGGTTCACGACCAGGTCGGCCACCACGCGCATGCCGCGGTCGCGCGCCGTCCGCACGACCTCGACCAGATCGCCATGGGTTCCGAGGCGCGGGTCGACACCGTAGAAGTCGACGATGTCGTAGCCGTCGTCGCGCTGACGAGACGGCATGAACGGCATCAGCCAGAGGCAGCCGATCCCGAGCCCCGCCAGGTAGTCGATCCTCGCTCCCAGCCCGGTGAGGTCTCCGCAGCCGTCGCCGTCGGCGTCGAGGAAGGTCTCCACGTCGAGGCAGTAGATGACGGCGTTCTTCCACCAGACGTCGCTGGTCGCCTTGCGCCTCATGCGAGCAGCTCCGGCAGCACCCGGTCGCCGAAGGTCTCGATGAAGGGGCGCAGGTCCCGGCCGACGTGGTGCAGGTGGATCTGCTCGAACCCGAGCTCGGCCAGCTCGCGCAGCCAGGCGACGTGCCGAGCCGGGTCGGCGGATACGAGCACGGCCTGGTGCAGGTCCTCCGGACGCACGTGCGCCGCCGCGAGGTCGAACTGCTCGACCGTCTCGAGGTCCCAGCAGAGCGGTGGGCTGAACACGTTCGTGCGCCACTGGTCGTGGGCGATGCGCAGCGCCTCCTCATCGGTCTCGGCCCAGCTGAGGTGGACCTGCAGGTGGACGGGCTTCCCCTCCCCGCCGCCGTCCCGAAAGGCGGCGATCAGCCTTTCGAGAGCCTCGGTGGGCTGGTTGATCGTGACCAGCCCGTCGGCCCACCCTCCGCACCAGCGCGCCGTCTCGGCGCTCACGGCGGCGCCCACCAGGCTCGGCGGCTCGGCGGGCAGCGTCCAGAGCCGCGCCCGGTCGACGCGGACGAGGCCCTCGTGGTTCACCACCTCGCCGGCGAAGAGGGCGCGCATAACGTCCACGCATTCGCGCAGTCGCGCGTTGCGCTGTGGCTTGGGAGGCCAGCGTTCGCCGGTGATGTGCTCGTTCGAGGCCTCGCCGGTGCCGAGCGCGACCCACAGGCGTCCAGGGAACATCTCGGCGAGGCTGGCCGCGGCCTGGGCGACGATCGCCGGGTGGTAGCGCTGACCGGGCGCGTTGACGATGCCGAAGGGCAGCGCCGTCGCCTCGAGCGCCGCGCCCAGGAACGACCACGCGAAGCCGGACTCCCCCTGCCGCTCGCTCCACGGCGAGAAGTGATCGGAGGACATGGCGGCGCCGAACCCGGCGGCCTCGGCCTCGCGCACGTGCGTCAGTAGGCGGCTGGGAGGTATCTGCTCGTGCGAGCAGTGGAGGCCGATTAGCGGCATGGCAGCTCGGTATTACCCGCAGGCGGCGGCGGAGACGCCCGGCCGCGCCGGCGAATCAACTCGACGGCGGCGCTCAGTCCTCGCAGATGTCGGCCACGCGCGCCTGCCCGGCCCGCACGAGATCGCGCGGATCGACGAGCACGCCGTGCTCGTGGTCCCCGCCGGAGCACAGGACGCGATCGTGGTCGAGCAGGCGCTGATCCACCAGCTCGAGCGCGTGCAGCATGGGGCCGAACGGGGGCACTGCGCCGACCTCGAAGTCGTCGAACTCCTCCGCCATCTCCGCTTCGGTCACGAGCCGCAGCCCCTTCGACCCGACCGTCTCCTTGAGCTTGTGCATGTCCAGGCGCTCGGAGGCCGGTATCACCGCAAGCCGCACCCCCGCGTCGTCGCGCAACACGACGGTCTTAGCCACGTCGGAGGGCGGCACGCCGGCCGCTCGCGCCTCCGCCACGGCGGTCTCCGTCCGCTCGTGCTCCACCAGCTCGTACGGGACGCCCTCGCGCTCGAGGAACTCGGTAACCGCCGCTCGGCCCGCCTGGCCAGCCATCACACCCTCCCCTCTTCTGGTCGCCCGGATGCTACGCCGTGACCTCCTGGGCCGACCTTGTGATGGCGGCGACGCCCCGTTAGAGCCTCAGGCCCAGGGCCAAGCGCAGCCCGGTGCCTGGGCTCAGCTCTCGCTTCACGACATTTGCCAGGCGCCACTTGAGGCGCGCGATCTCGCGCCGGTTCGCGTCGCGCCGGCGGTCGTCGCCCTCGCGCTCGTCCAGGCGCCGCTGCTCGGCTACCAGTTTCCGTATGCGATCGATCAACCGAACGGCCTGAGGACCGGGGCGGCCCTGTCCAGATGTGACGTCGGTGGGGGTATGGGGAGGCATGGGGCGGACGGTGGCAAGCTTCATCCGCCCTTCCAGTGAGGCCTCCACGTGGCCGAGGGTACGGCTACCCGCACCGAACGCGGCAGCGATCGCCGCCAGCGGATGTCAGCGAAATGTGAGCCGGCCTGATTTGCTGCGCAGCAGATCCAGCGATGGAATTCGCTAGCGAGGCCAGGAGAGACGGCCACAGGGTGAGAAAGCGGCTCGCGGAGTCGACTCGCGCCTTTTCGGCGACTGCCCGGAACCCGAGCCTGCTGCGCGCGCAATTGGCGTTCGGGGCTACCTGGTCGGCCGAGTGGGCCTTCACGGTGGCGCTGGGCGTGGTGGCCTTCCGTGACGGTGGCGCGACGGCGGTGGGCATCGTCGCCTTCGTCCGCTTCGCCCCGTCGGCAGTGCTCTCGCCCGTCGGGACGGCGTTGGCAGACCGCTTCCCGCGCGATCGGGTGCTCTTTTGGTCGTGCTTCCTACGGGGAGCCGCGACAGCGGCCGCAACTCTCGCTCTCGCGGTCGGCTGGCCGAGCGTAGCGGTGTACACGCTCGCATTGCTCGCCACGGCCGCCTTCACGGTCTTCCGTCCCGCCCATGCCGCCTTGCTGCCCGCGCTCTGCAAGACGCCGCTCGAGCTGACGAGCGCCAACGTCGTTCGCGGCCTTCTCGATTCGCTCAGCACGCTGCTCGGCCCAATCGTCGCCGCTCTGCTTCTCGATCTCGCCAGCGCGGCCGCTGTGTTCGGGGTTGCCGCGGCGCTGTCGTTCGCGTCCGGCGGGCTGTTGCTCGGGCTGTCGTACGAGGCGCCTCCGCGTGGCCCCGCGCAGCCGCTGCGGCGGATCCTGGGCGAGACCGTGGACGGCTTTCGCGCTCTGGGGCGCCACCGCGCCGCCCTGCTGGTCGCCGGAATCGGGTTGGCGCAAACCCTGACGCGCGGCTTCCTCAATGTGTTCCTGGTGGTCATGGCGCTCGAGTTGCTGGACATCGGGTCGCCCGGAGTCGGGCTGCTCACGGCGGCGGTGGGCGCGGGGGCGGTGGCGGGATCGTTGGGAGCCTCGGTGCTGGTTCGGGGTCGGCGGCTGGCGGCGATAACGGGGATCGGCGCGGCCCTCTGGGGCCTGCCCCTCGCCCTTAGCGGCGCGCTGCCGTACGAGCCGGTGGTGCTGGTGCTGATGGGCGTGATCGGCATCGGCAACGCGCTCATCGACATCGGCCTCTTCACGCTCGTGCCGCGGTTGGTTCCGGAGGACCTGCTCGCACGGGTGTTCGGCGCGTTCGAGAGCCTGGTCTCGCTGACCGTCGCGCTCGGGTCCCTCGTCACCCCGTTGGTCATCGACCTGCTCGGCATCCGAGGCGCCCTCGCCACGCTCGGCCTCGTCGCCCCCGCGCTGGCGATTCTCGCGTGGCGGCGCCTCGAAGCTATCGATGCCTCGATCGCTCACCGGGACGACGAGGTCGACGTGCTCCGAAAGGTCGCCATTTTTCGCCCCTTGCCAATGCCGGCGATCGACGCCCTCGCGCTGCATGTCGACCACGCCGACTTTGCGGCGGGGCAGGAGGTCTTCCATCAGGGCGATCCGGGCGATCGCTTCTATGTCATCGAGCACGGCGAGGCCGAGGTGATCGGCGACGGCCGGCTGATCCGGACGATGGGACCCAGCGACGGATTCGGCGAGATCGCGCTCCTGCACCAGACGATGCGCTCCACAACCGTCCGCGCGCGCACACCGCTCCGCCTCCATGCGCTCGACAGGCTCCACTTCCTCGCCGTCGTCACGGGCTACCAGTCGAGCGAGCGAGAGGCACAAACGGTGGTGCGCGAGCGGCTCCACAGCTTCGATCCCCGGAACGGTCCGGCTCGCTCCTAGCGCAGCATGGGCCAGGCAGGACTTGAACCTGCGACCTACCGATTATGAGTCGGCTGCTCTAACCACCTGAGCTACTGGCCCTCACCCATATCGACCCATCCTAGGGCCTGCCCGGACGCCGTCCGCGGCCTCGCTTGACCGTCGCCTGCCCGCGGCGCCTGCTGGACGAGAACGAAATTCGAAGGATCTTCGGGCGCGCGGCTGGCCCGTCTCAACCGGAGTGCTTAGCGTGAATAAGCGGCGACGTGCGTTGCCGCAGACCGACCGCTTGGACCCGGAGGTTCGCACGGATGCGCGTTGCTGCCACATTGCTTGTAGTCGTGGGCGTGCTGATTCTGGCCGCCGGCGCGGCTGCCCACCACAACCCGGCCGGCCTGACGGCGGCCGAGCGGCATCGCGCGGCGGACCTGGCCGACGTGTCGGTTCCCACGCTCGAGCGCCGTGTTGCCGCGGTCGCACGGCGCCTGGGTCGCCGCCCGGGCACTCGCCGCGTCCAGAACGGCGCGCGCGCCGCTGCGTCGGCGTTCGCAGTCGGGGGTCCGGAGCAGGTGGGTCAGTGGTCGCCCGTGCTCGAGGCGCCGGTGGTCCCGATCTTCTCCGCCCTGCTGCCCAACGGGAAGGTGCTCATGTGGGACTCGGTCGGCGACGCGCCGGCCGAGAGCTACGACGACCACACCTTCACCCGTGCGGCGGTGTACGACCCGGCGACGAACACCTCCAAGCGCGTCGACGTCCAGTCGGCCAACATCTTCTGCGCCGGCTTCGTGCAGCTCGCCAACGGGAACGTCTTCGTGGCCGGCGGCAACCTCGACCGCAACCTGGCCGGCATCCGCCAGACGCACGTGTTCGACTGGCGGACCGAGACTTGGACGCGCGGGCCCGACATGCAGGATGGTCGCTGGTATCCCGCGGTGGCCGCACTCCCCAACGACGAGGCGGTGATCGTCGGCGGCGGCCCGACGGTGGCCGAGGTCCGCACGAGCAGCGGCGGGCTGCGCCGGCTCAGCGGGTTCACCACTTCCTCCAGCCGCTCGTACCCGTTCATGCAGGCGGCGCCGGACGGCCGCGCGTTGATGCTCGGCCCGTCCAACAGCCTGTCGCTGATCGACACGCACGGCGTCGGCGCCATAGCGGGGTTCGGCGGGCGCGACGGGATAAGCCGCGGCTACGGCGCGTACGCCCCGTATGACGTCGGCCGGTTCCTCGTGGCGGGCGGCGGCTCGGTCACCGAGGATGGCCTGTCCGGCGTTCCGACCCGGACCGCAACCGTGGTGGACACCCGCAGCGGCACGCCGTCGGGACGCGCGACGGGAGCCATGTCGCTGCGCCGCCGACAGCACAACCTCACGACGCTCGCCGACGGGTCGGTGCTCGCCACCGGCGGGCAGTCCACCAACGGCGGCGGCGGCCTCGTCGATCTGGACAACGCCGTCTACGCCGCCGAGCGCTGGGACCCGCAAACCGAGACGTGGACCGAGCTCGCGCCCGCCGGGGTCGCGCGCCAGTACCACTCGATGGCACTGCTGCTGCCCGACGGGCGCGTGTTGACCGGCGGCGGCGGCATCTGCGGGGTCTGTCAGGAAGTCGGCTACCTGCGGCGCGACTTCGAGATCTTCAGCCCGCCGTACCTCTTCAAGCCCGACGGCAGCGGCGAGCTCGCGGATCGCCCGGTGCTGGCCGGAGTGCCGGCCGAGATCGGCTACGACCAGCCGTTCACGGTCTCGTCGCCCCAGGCGGCGGAGATCCGCAAGGTCGCGCTCGTCCGTCTGGGCGCTCCTACGCACAGCATGGACCAGGGCCAGCGCTACGTCCCGCTCGCGTTCTCCGCCGGCGGTGACACGCTCACCGTGTCCGGGCCCGCGAACCCGAACGAGGCGCCCGCCGGGCACTACATGCTCTTCGCGGTCGACGCCGCGGGCGTGCCCTCGGTTGCGCCGGTCGTGTCGCTGCAGCGTGTCGCGGCCCCCGACGCGCCGCCGGCGCCGGTGAACCTTGCCCTCGGCCGGCCGGCGACGGGCTCGACCCCGTGCGTCGCAAGCGAGGGGCCGGCGAAGGCCGTGAACGGCTCGGTCTCCGGCGGTCTGTCGGACAAGTGGTGCTCGAAGGCGAGCAGCCGCATCCTCACCGTCGATCTCGGCGCCTCGAAGCCGGTGGCGAGGTTCACGGTCAAGCACGCCGGCGCGGGCGGCGAGTCGACCGCGCTGAACACGCGAGCCTTCCGCATCCGCACCAGCACCAGCGGCTCGTCGTGGACCACGGTGACGTCCGTCTCGGGCAACACCGCCAGCGTCACGACCCGCACGATCACACCCCGCAATGCGCGCTACGTGCGCCTCGAGGTCACCGACTCCGAGCAGGGGTTCGCAAGCGGCGCCGCCCGGATCTACGAGTTCGAGGTCTACGAGTCGGCGGCGGCGCCGCCGCCGCCGGCGCCGCTGGTCGCCTACGCCGGGGCGGACGCCACCGGCCGCTCGCAGCGGTTCGAGGCCGGCAGCTACGACGTCGTCCGCGGCAACCTCGGGCTGATCGGCAACGACGCCGCGCGCGCGGTGGACGTAGCGCCGGGCTACCAGGCGACGATCTGTCGCGACGCGGGCCTGACCGGCGGATGCACGACCCTGTCCGCCGGCCGGCACGCACCGCTGCCCGCCGGGCTGGACCTCGCGATGAGCTCAGTGCGCGTGGTGCGCGGAGGCTGAACCGAAGCGGGTCGTCGTCCTCTTTCCGCAGGTTCCCGAGCTTCGGTCCAGCAGCTCGCCGTTCACGGCCCGGAACTGGAGGGTGGCCCGGCCGGGGCTCAGCTCGAGCCGGAGTGCTCCGGTGCGGTCCGAGCGCGCGAAGGCCGCCCGCGGATCGGGTCGCAGCCCGTAGCGCACCCGCCCGCCGGTCCCCGCGATGTACTGGGTCAGTCCGTCGCGGGGCCGGTAGCGCGACATCACGTGGCCGTGTCCGTTCAGGACCAGGCGGGCGCGCCCGCGTAGGGCGTTCCACAGGGGCGCGATGTCCGGTGCGTCGCCGTGAACGCTGTCCGCGCTGAACCGCGGCCGGTGCCAGAACGCGATTCGGCAATCGCCGTCGCCCTGCCGCAGGACCCTGCGGAGCCACCGGAGCTGCGCCGAGCCGGGCGAGTGCGGCGCCTCCGAGTTCAGGCTCAGCACCTCCCAGCCACCGACCTGGAAGCGGTACCAGGGCTTCGCCCGCCCGTGGTTGCGCCAGTAGGCGAAGTACCCCTGCTCGCGCGCCCCCCACTCGTGGTTGCCGGGAGTGGGCCAGGTGATCGGGTCGAGCGGTCCGTAGACCGGGCCCCAGTTGCGCCGGTAGTCCTCCGCGGTTCCGCCCGGATAGACGTCGCCGAGGTAGAGGAAGGCCTCCGGGCGGCTGCGCTCGATCCGGCGAGCGAGCCGCCGCGCGATCGCGCTGCCGTCGGCCCCGTCGCCCACCGCCCAGACGGTGGCGGGCTCCTCCGGCTGGACCGTGGCCAGCGCGAACGAGGCGGCCAGGGCCGACCAGATCACCCGAGCACCACGACCGCGTTGCTCACCGGGCGCTCACCGCTCGGGTCGGACGGGGTGCTGACGGCTCGGCCGCGCACCGCCATCACCGTCGACCCTCCGCCGTCGAGGTTGAGCGCGTCGCGGGCCCCGAGCGCGCGCATCACGCGCGCGCCCTCGGCCAGCGTCACGCCCGCGCTCCAGCCCGGCCTGCGGCCGTCGACCGTCACGAGCAGGAGGCTCCCGTCGCGCCGCACGCCGGCCATGGTACGGGGCTGGCGCGACGCCACGAAGGAGCTGTAGAACCACGGAGCCGACAGCGGGTTGAAGCCTTCGGCCGAGCTCCTGACCCGCACGCGGCCGGCGGTGAGCAGCCGGGGCCCGGCGGAGACGATCTCGCCTACCGAGCCCGCCGGCAGCACCGACGACCCCAGCCGGAGGCTCCGGTCGAGCTCCGCCACCGCCCCCACTCCCGCGTTCCGCAGCAAGGTCCGCGCGCGGCCCGTGGCGGTGACGACCGCCGCGTCCCGCGGCAGGGCGGTTCCGCCGCCCGGCCGGAGCGCCGCAACCACGCCGTCTCGGACGAGCGCATCCAGCGAACCCGGGCGACGCGGCGTCCGCGCTCCCCAGTCCGGCGTGGTGAGCACGAGCTCGCTCGGGTCGGTGCATGTGGTGACCGCGTCGGGGCGCTCCGTCGGGCGGTCCCCTCCGCGTCCGCCGCACACGGGGATCTCGCCGGGGGTTCGGTTGATCCCGTCGAGGAGGCGGGTGTCGCCGCCGAGCCGCACGGCGCCCTCGAAGCGCAGCGCCCCGATCCGGGGCGGCGCGGACCCCAGGAGCAGGGCCGTGCGCCCGCCGACCGGCTCGCTGAGCAGCCGCCCGCCGGAGGCCAGCGCGCCGATCGGGTTCCCGTCCGCGTCGAAGTAGTTGCCGTTGACGGCTGCCACCGCCCCCACGCGACGCGACAACGCGCTCGGGCGCACCCGCGCTCCGACGGTTCCCGCGGGCGCCGCCAGCACCCTCGTGCCCGCCGCGACGGCCAGCATGTTCACCCTCCACGGCCCGCCGTCGCGCACGATCCGGGTCCATCGGACGCCCGGCGCCACCTGAGCCACGCTGCGGCGCTCGTCCAGGCTGCGCGGACCAAGGGGCAGCTCGGCGGCGCCGGCGGACGCCGTGACCGACAGCGACGAGAACACGGCGGCGACCGCGGCGGCGCGCCTCGCCTACCCCACCGCCTTCCTCACGGCCGCGTCGAGCTCCTCGGCGCTGAACGCACCCTCCAGCCGGGCCGCCACGCGCCCGCTCGCGTCGAAGGTGAAGGTCCACGGCTCCGTCGGCAGGCGGAAGGCCGCCAGCTGAGGCCGGTAGCCCTTCCGGATCTCGTTGTCGTTGTAGACCTCCATGTGGATGAACTCGGCCTGATCCTCGTAGTCGGCCTTGACCTGCTCGACCACGTCCACCA
>Ga0081538_10000210_pt1 | contig 65100 bp, 59 predicted proteins | sample TabmetS5T2R1_FD_71022 | JGI IMG/M metagenome (GOLD analysis project Ga0081538, IMG submission 71022) | Tabebuia heterophylla rhizosphere microbial communities from the University of Puerto Rico - S5T2R1 | ecosystem: Host-associated > Plants > Roots > Rhizosphere ... | reverse complement strand
TGAGGGCCGCGGCCCCGCCAAGGACCAGCCCCCCCGCCCCCGCGCGGGGCGGGCTGCCCATGCCGCGGAGCACGACGATGCCGAGCAGCCGCGAGATCCACAGGTAGTGCGAGGCGGGGAACAGGGCGTAGAGCACCGAGAGGATGGAGCCGCCGGCGCCGGTGGTGGCCACCCCGATGGCGAAGGTGAGCGCCGCGACGCCGCGGAAGTCGACCCCCACCAGCGCGCTCCCCTGCGGGTTCTCGGAGGCCGCCCGGATCGCCCGGCCCGCCCAGGTGCGGGTGAGCAGCAGCCACAGCCCGGCCAGGACCACCGCGGCGGCCAGGCAGCCGAACACCTGCGCCTTGGGGAAGAAGAAGGCGCCCAGGTGGAACGACTGGTTGAAGTAGCCGGGGGTGACCGAGCGGAAGACGTTCTTCCACGTCAGCCCCATGGCACCCTCGATGGTGATCGCCAGGGCGAACATCAGCAGCACCGTCATGGAGACCGGCGCGGTGCGGATCCGGGCCACGAACAGCCGGTAGATCGCCCAGCCGACGGCGAACATCACCGGCGTGGTCACCACCGCCGCGGCGATCGGGTCGAGCCCGAGCCGCCGCCACAGCTCGAAGGTGAGCAGCGCCGCCAGCACCAGCAGGGCGCCCTGGGCCACGTTGATGATGTTCATGACCCCGAAGATCAGGGTCAGCCCGGAGGCCAGCAGCGCGTACACCCCGCCGACGAGCAGGCCGAGGATGAGCGTCTCGGTGGCGTGCGTCACGGCAACCCCGGGATGCTAGCTCTGCTTCCAGGCGGGCTTGGGCAGCACCACGCTGTCGGCGGTGGCGACCTCCTCGGGGAGCACGATCTCGGACTTGCCGCCCTGCCACTGCGCCAGCAGGAAGTCGGACTGCGGCGCGCCGGTCTGGTCCCAGCTCAGCGGGCCGAGGATGGTGTCGACCTTGTTGGCGTGCAGCCACTCGGCGATCTTGTCCTGGTCGATCGCCCCGACCGCCTCGACGCCGGCCTGCAGCACCTGCGCGGCGGCGAAGGCGTCGGCGGCGTCCTCCTCGGGAACCTGGTTGAACTTCTGCTGGTAGCGCCGCACGAAGTCCTGGTTGAGCGGGTAGGTCGCCTCGGGGCTCCAGCTCACCGTGTAGAAGACGCCCTCGGTGTTGGCCTCCCCGACGCCCTTGGCGTACTGGTCGGAGTTGGACGGCGCCGAGGTCTGGAACAGCGTCTGCGGGCTGAAGCCGGTCTTGATCAGCGAGCGGACCAGCCCGACGCCGTCCTCGAACACCGCGCCCTGGGCGACCAGGTCGGGGTTGCGGGCCTTGATGGTGTTGGCGATGGTGTCGAAGCTGGTGGTCTCCGGCGGGTACACGGTGGCGTACACGGTCTTGACGCCGGCGGCTTCCAGCGCCTTGCGCATGGTGTCGATCACCGGCTTGGCGAAGGGGTCGTCCTGGGTCGGGTAGGCGGCGGTCTTGGGCTGCTGGCCGGCCGGCAGGCTCTTGACCCAGTCCACGAAGACGTCGGCCTGGTGGGGCGCGGTGGCCTGCTGGGCGAAGAACAGGTAGCGGAAGCCGCGCTCGAACATCGCCGGGGCGCCGCCGGCGGGCTCGACGTAGACCATGCGGTTGCGCTCGGCGACCGCCGAGGCCGGCAGGTTCAGCAGCGACGAGAAGGTGCCCAGCAGCAGGTCGACCTTGTCGCGGGTGATCAGCTTGGTGTAGTCGGCCACCACGGTGTTCTGCTCGCTGGCGTCGTCGAGGACGGTGAGCTGCACCGGCCGGCCGAGGATGCCGCCCTTCTCGTTGACCATCTCCAGCCAGACCTCGTAGCCGCGCTTGGCGGCCCCGCCGGGCTGGGAGAACTCGCCGGTCAGCGGGAGCGAGGCCCCGATGACGATCGGGTCCCGGCTCTCCCCTCCGGCCTGGCCGTCCCCGTCGCCGCCCCCGCACGCCGCCGCGAGCAGGGCCAGCGCCACCAGCGCGGCCGCCGGCTTCCATCGACCACCAGCCATGGCTCCTCCTTACTCCTCCAGCCCGGACATCCGGGCGAGCACGGTGAAGACGGTGGCGAAGTCCCGCTCCCGCAGGCCCATGGCCCTGGCCGCGGTCAGCAGCTGGTTGGTGGCGGCCGTGGTCGGCAGCGGGACGTCCAGCTCCCTGCCGGCCTCCAGGGCCAGCAGCAGGTCCTTCTGCATCATGTCGACGTCGAACCAGGCCTCCTCCGGCATCTTCAGCACGAAGGGGCCGCGGTACCTGACCATCGGGGAGGCGATGACGCTGTGCAGCAGGACCTCCACGGCGGTCTCGCGGGGGATGCCCGCCTTCTCCGCCAGCAGCACCCCCTCGCTGAAGGCGACCATCTGGACGGCGAGGCTGAGGTTGGTGGCGACCTTCATCAGCACGGCGCGGCCGTTCGGGCCGACGTGGGTGACCGTCGGCCCGATGTCGCGCAGCAGCGGGAGGACGCGGTCGAAGACCTCCCGGTCGCCGCCGACCATGATCGAGAGCCTGCCCTCCTCCAGGGTCACCACGCTGCCCGACACCGGGGCGTCCAGCATGGCCGCGCCGCGCCCGGCGACCCTGCCGGCGAGCTCCCGGCTGGCGCTCGGGCTGACGGTGCTCATGTCCACGTAGGCCGTGCCGGGCCCGAGCCCGGCCAGGACGCCGTCGGGACCGTCGCTGACCGCCCGCAGGGCCTGGGTGCCGGTGACCATGCTGAAGGTGACCTCCGAGGCCTCCGCCACCGCGCGCGGCGAGCCGGCCCAGCCCATCCCTTCGGCCAGGAGCCAGTCGGCCTTGGCGCGGGTGCGGTTGTGGCCGGTCACGGTGTGGCCGGCGTCCAGCAGCCGCTTGGCGATGCGGCCGCCCATCACCCCCAGCCCCACGAACCCCACCCGTGCCATCAGCGGCCCTCCGCCGGTTCCATGCGGGCACGCCGGCCGGTGCCGCGGTGCGCCCGGTCGACGTCGGCCTCCACCCGCAGCAGGTGCTGGCGCATCCGCTCGCGGGCCAGCTCCGCCCGGCCGGCCGCGACCGCCTCGAGGATCTCGCCGTGCTGCCCCAGGGACCGCTCGGGGCTGCCGGGGATCTGGTAGATGGTCAGCAGCGCGCGGTGCAGCACCTCCCGGATGGCCTGCATCACGTAGGTCGCCATGCGGTTGTGGGTGGCGGCCGCGATCGCCATGTGGAAGTGCACGTCGCCGCCGACGTAGCGCTCGGCGGACCGCAGCCCCTGGTGCATGCGCTGCAGCGCCTCGCGCATCGCGGCGAGGTCCTGGTCGGTCCGTCGCAGCGCCGCCAGGCCGGCCGACTCGACCTCGAGGATGCGCCGCAGCTCGAACAGCTCCCGCTGGTCGCCGTCGTGCATCCGCAGCAGCAGCGCCAGCGACTGGTTGAGGGGGTTGGCGTAGTCGGCGACCACCAGCCGGCCGCCGCCGGGTGAGGCGATCAGGCCCCTGGACTCCAGCATGCGGAGCGCCTCACGGACCGAGGAGCGCCCGACGCGGTAGGCCTCGGCCAGGTTCCGTTCCCGGGGCAGCTCGTCGCCGGGGTTGAGGCGGCGGTCGCTGATCTCCTGCACCAGCCGCTCGGCGACCAGCTCGTAGACCTTCTTGCGTTCGATCGGCTCGAACATCGCCGCCCCTGGTCAGACCAGCAGACTGTCTCAACGGCGGCCAGACCGTATCATTTGCCGCAGCACCGCGACCAGCGCCGCGACGGAGGGGAGCCGGCGATGCCGCACATCAGCTACGTGGACCCCGACGCGATCGAGGACCCCGAGGTCAAGGGCTACCTGGAGCACGCCAGGCGGCACGGCACGCCCAGGCCGGAGAGCCAGGCGATCAGGGCCCACAACCCCAACGTGATCCGGGCCTTCTCCCAGGCGTGGGAGCTCACCTTCCGCAACGGGGTCCTGGACCACCGGGTCAAGGAGCTGTGCCGGGTCTACGTCTCCAAGTCGATCGAGTGCCACTACTGAGGCCTGCAACGGTCTGTCCAGGCTGGACAGCAAGGGCTCGGCGAGGACCGCTACGACGAACTGCTGGACTTCCTCCCCTCGGACAAGTTCAGCGAGCGCGAGAAGGCGGCGCTGTCCTACACCAGCGCCATCATCTGGGACGCGGAGCTGGCCGACGACGCGCTCTGGGCGCGGCTGCACCGGCACTTCAGCGAGCCGGAGCTGGTGGAGCTGGGGTTCTTCGTGGGCCTCACCCTCGGCCAGCAGCGCTGGATCAAGACGCTGGGGATCGGGCACGGCGAGGTGCTCGCCGACACCGTCACCGGCCTGGCGGCACCGCCCCCTCGGGAGGACGCGCGCTAGGCCGGCCGTCGCCGCCCGGCTGCTGGGATCGCTGGAACAGCACCAGCAGCCAGGCCAGCGGGGGCAGGAACAGCAGCGCCCCGACCAGCAGGCTGCCGAGGACGGCCTGCAGCACCGCCCGGCCGGCGGCGGCCTGCTCGATGGTGAGCTGGCCCTGCAGCATCCACGGGTACTGCCCCGCCGCCCAGCCCCAGACGATCGCGGCGACCGCGACGGCGGCGGTGACGCGCACGGCCACGAAGCGCCGCCGCCACAGCAGCCACAGCGACGCCACGCCGGCCAGCGCGGAGGCGACGACCAGCGGCAGCGCCCGACCGGTGAGCCCGTCGAACAGGGCGGGGGCGTCGGCGCGCAGCACCCCGATGCCCGCCAGCGCCACCGCCCCGACCACCGCGCCGGTGACCAGGCCGCGGCGGCGGAACCGCTCGGCCAGCCCCGCCTCGCCGGCCCGGGCGGCGTCGGCGGTCAGGTAGGCGGCGGCCAGCCAGGCGCAGACCCCGACGGCCAGGACGCCGCCGAGCCGGGAGGTCGGGTTCCACCAGCTCCCCACCAGGTCCCCGCGGGCGTTGCCGGGCGGCACCCGCCCGGACGCCACCGCCCCGGCCACGGTGCCGAGGAAGAACGGGGTGAGCACGCTCGACAGCGCGAACGCGGCGCCGAACAGGCGCCTGAGCGCGACCTGGTCGACCGACTTGCGGAACGCGAACGCGGCCCCGCGCGCGATGATGCCCACCGCCGCCAGGGTGAGCGGGACGTACAGCGTGGAGGCGACCGCGGCGAACACCGCCGGGAAGGCGGTCCACAGCACCACCAGCACGAAGATCAGCCAGACGTGGTTGGCCTCCCAGACCGGGCCGATCGAGTGCTCGATCAGCGCCCGCTGGGCCGCGCCCCGCCGCGCGCCGCCGGCCAGCAGGTCCCAGAAGCCACCGCCGAAGTCGGCGCCGCCGAGCAGCGCGTAGGCGGTCACCCCGACCCAGGCGACGGCCAGCAGGACCTCGGGCAGCGTCATACGACCGGGGAGGCCTGCACGTCGCGCTCCTGGGGTGCTTGCGGGACGGGCACGCGGGCCAGGCGGCGCAGCACGTACACCGTCGCCACGGTCAGCACCGTGTACACCACGACCAGCAGGTACAGGCCGTAGCGCAGCCCGGGGGCGGCCGAGACCGCCTCGCTGGTGCGCATCACCCCCCAGACGATCCAGGGCTGGCGGCCGACCTCGGTGGTCACCCAGCCCGCCTCCAGCGCCAGCACCGCGGCGGCGCCCGACAGCGCGGCCGCGCGCAGGAACCAGCGCGAGCGTGGCAGGTCGTGGCGGCGCCACCACGCCAGCGCGAACCAGACGCCCAGGCCGAGCAGCGCCAGGCCGGCGCCGACCATCGCCTGGAAGGCCAGGTGCACCACGGTGACCGGCGGCCGGTCGGCCGGCGGGACCGTCTCCAGGCCGGCGATCTCGGCGTTCGGGTCCCAGTGGGCCAGCAGCGACAGCCCGTAGGGGATCTCGACCGCGTAGCGCAGCTCGCCGTCGACCTCCACCCCGCCCAGGTGCAGCGGCACCCCCCTGGCGGTCTGGAACACCCCTTCCATCGCGGCCAGCTTGACCGGCTGGTTGGTGGCCACGAAGTGGGCCGCCCAGTCGCCGACCACGACCTGGGCGGGGACGACCGCGGCCGCCACGGTGAACGCCAGCAGGAAGCCGAGCCGGTGGTAGCGGTCGCGCCGGCCGCGCAGCAGCGCCACCGCGTAGACGCCGGCGACCAGGAAGCCGGCGACGATGAAGGCCGCCAGGATCATGTGGACCGTCTGCGGCGGGGTGGCCGGGTTGAACATCGCCGCCCACGGGTCGACGTTGGTGACCTTGCCGTCGACCAGGTCGAAGCCGCGCGGCTGCTGCATCCAGGCGTTGGCGGTGACCACGAAGAAGGCGCTGGCCACGCCCGCCAGCAGGATCGGGACGCCGCTGAGCAGGTGGACGCGGGGCGGCAGCCGGTCCCAGCCGTACAGGTAGACGCCCAGGAAGATCGCCTCCACGAAGAAGGCGATGCCCTCGATCGCGAACGGCAGGCCGATGACCTCGCCGAAGGTGCCCATCAGCCCCGGCCACAGGATGCCCATCTCGAACGACAGGATCGTCCCGGAGACCGCCCCCACCGCGAACAGCACCCCCAGCGCCCGCGCCCAGCGGCGGGCCAGCAGCCGGTAGGCCGGGTCGCCGGTGCGGATGCCGCGCCACTCGGCCAGCATCACCAGGGCGGGGAACCCGACCCCCAGGCAGGCGACGACGATGTGCCAGCCGAGCGACAGCGCCATCTGGCTGCGGGCGGCGAACAGGTCGGCCGGGCTGGCGGCGGCGGAGAGCATCCCTGGCAGCCTCCCACTTCGTGATCCTCTTCACAAACCTACCCGCCGGCTTCCCCGCGGGCACGCCGGGCCGCAGGCGCCGCTCAGCCCTTCTCCGCGCCGCTGGTGAGGCCCTCGACCAGCAGCCGCTCGGTGGCGAAGAACACCACGATGATCGGGACCGTCAGGATCACCGAGCCCGCCATCAGCACCGTCTTGGCGACCTCGATGGAGCCGGCCAGCTGCGACAGGCCCAGCGACACCGTCCAGCGCCCGCGGTCCTCGACCAGGAACAGCAGCGCGAACAGGAACTCGTTCCAGGCGATCATGAACACGAACAGGCTGGTCGCCATGATCGCCGGCTTGGCGAGCGGCAGCGCCACCTTGCGGATGGTCTGCAGGCGGGTGGCGCCGTCCAGGGCGGCGGCCTCCTCCAGGCTCTCCGGCACGGTGACGAAGTAGTTGCGCAGCATGTGGATGGTGACCGGCACCGTCTGGGAGATGTAGACGATCGTCAGGCCGAACAGCGACCCGCGCAGCCCGATCCGGGTGAACAGCACGAACAGGGGGATCGCCAGCAGGATCGCCGGGAACAGGTAGACCGCCAGGAACAGGAAGTGGACCTGGCGGCGGCCGAAGAACTCCAGCCGGCTGATGGCGTAGGCGCCGAGGATCGACACCAGCAGGGTCGCCACCACGGTGCCGACGGCGATGATGCCGCTGTTGCGCAGGAAGGTGAGGAACCCCTGGCCGCCGTCGTCGGTGCTGCCGAGCACCTCGCCGAAGGCGTCCAGCGACACGCCCCGCGGCGGCCACAGCGCCCCCGGGTCCAGCGCGAGGTCCTCGATCGAGCGGACCGACAGCACCAGCATGTAGTAGAAGGGGAAGATGGTGGCGACCACGAACAAGGCGATCGTCACCCACTTGAGCACCCCGAGGATGCGGGTCTCGACGATCTCGCGGCTGAGCCTGCGCTCGGCGCGGCCGCGCGGCGCCGCCGCGGCGCCGGGGGTGCGGCCGGCGACCTCGGTGTCCAGCTCGATGCGGCTCACAGCGTCTCCGCCTCCCTGGTGCGCCCGACGAAGAAGCGGAAGTACAGCAGCAGCAGGACCGCCAGCACGGCGGCCAGCACCAGCGACAGCGCCGCCGCGGCGCCGACGTCGCCGCGGCCGGTGAGGTAGCGGAACACCCGCACCGCGACCACCTCGGTGCCGGCGCCGCCCTCGGTGAGCAGGTAGACGTCGTCGAACTCGTTGAAGGTCCAGATGAACCGCAGCACCGCCAGCAGCGCGATCACGCCCTGGAGCTGCGGCAGGGTGATGTAGCGGAAGCGCTGCAGCGGGGTGGCTCCGTCGACCCTGGCCGCCTCGTCGAGGTCGGCGGGCAGCGCCTGCAGGCGCGCCAGGATGAACAGGAACGAGAACGGGAAGTAGCGCCACGCCTGGTAGAGGAGCAGCACGATCAGCGCGGTCGGCACGCCGAGGTCCCAGCCGAACAGGCTCAGGGTGCCGGTGCGCTGGTCCAGGAACGGGATGCGGTCCTTCCAGCCGAGCAGGTCGGCGCCCAGCGCGTTCACGATGCCGAGCTCGGGGTGGAGCATCACCTCCCAGACGAAGGTGACCGCGACCACCGGCGCCACGTACGGCAGCAGCATCGAGGCCCGCACCAGCGTCCGCCCCCGGAACGGCTTGCGGACCACCAGCGCGGCGACCAGCCCGAGCCCGATCGACAGCGCCGTGCCGACCACGCTGTAGATCAGGGTCACCTTGAGGGCGTCCAGGAAGCCGCTGGAGGTCAGCACCGTCTCGAAGTTCCGCAGGGTCAGCTCGGCGCCGAAGATGCCCGAGCGGCGCAGGTCCCGCAGCCGCAGCCGCTGGAAGGCGATCAGGATCGTCCACAGGATCGGCAGGACGACGACGGCCAGCACCACGATCAGGGTCGGCGACAGCAGCGCCAGCCCGGCGCGTGCCTCCTGCTGGCGCAGCGTCCGGCCCCGCCGCGGGGCCTCGGCGGCGGGCAGCGGCGCCTCGCGCATGGGCCGTCCCTCCCTGCGCCGCTACTCCACCGACTGCTTGATCTCTTCCACGTCGGCCTGGGCCTGCTTGGCGGCCGCCTCCGCGTCGAGCTGCCCGCCGAGCAGCTCGTTGAGCGCCTTGGGGATGGGCAGCTCGTTGAGCTGGGCGCCGACGAGCTTGCCCTGGCCCTGCTCGAAGCCCCAGCGGGCCATCGAGTCGGTGCTCTTGGTGAGCGCCTCCAGCACCTCCGGCGGGTAGATCTCCGACAGCGGCTGCTTGGTGTCGACCCCGGCCTCCAGCTTGCTCCACGCGTCGGCGTACTGCTGGGGGTTGTCCTTGTTGCCGGCGCGGGTGGGGATCTTGCCCTCGGGCGCCAGGCCGAGCCAGTCGACGTAGCCGTCGCTCATCATGAACTCGACGAAGCGCTTGGCCGGGTCGGTGTTGCCGTCCTTGACGATGGCGAAGGAGGTGACCTCGCCGAACTGGGTCGGCTGCGCGCCGCTGGTGCCCTTGACGGCGGTGACGAAGCCGCTGTTCTTGGCCAGGAACTCCTTGTCGGCGCGGCACTGCGAGCAGGTCGGCAGCGCATCCTTCCGCAGCCCCGCCAGCTCGTCGAGGATGAACGACGACCACAGCACCATCGCCGACTTGCCGGCGAAGTAGGCGGCGCGGGTGGTGTCGACGTCCTGGCCGCCCGAGACCGAGCCGTTCTTGATCAGGTCGCCGTAGTAGCCGAAGGTCTCCACGCACTGCGGGCTGGTGAGCTGCACGTTGCCCTGGTCGTCGGTGAGCTGGCAGCCGTTGGCCAGCGCCAGGTACTCGAAGGTCTGCTGGGTGAACCCGTCGGACGGCTTGGTCGCCGCCACGATCCCGGCCCTGCCGGGCTCCTTGAGCTGGGTGGCGGCGGCCTGGATGCGCTCGAAGGTGTCGGGGGCCTGCAGGCCGGCCTGCTCGAACAGGTCCTTGCGGTAGACCAGCAGGTTGGTCCAGGTGTCGCTGGGGACGCCCACCGGCTTGCCGTCGACGTCGAGCAGGCGCAGCGCCCGCTCGGCGAAGGTGTCGCGCCCGAGGCTGTCGACCACCTCGGCGGCGGCGTCGGCGTCGGCGATGTCGTCGGCGGCCAGCGAGTGGATGAACCCGAGGCTCAGCGCGCCCACCACGTCGGGCAGGGTGCCGGCGGCGCTGGCCGACTGCACCTGGCTGGCGAACTGGTCCTCGGCGATCGCGGACATCTCCACGCGGATGCCGGTCTGCTGCTGGAAGCGGTCGACGATCGCCTGGGTCTTCTGGATCCGGTCGGTGACGTCCTCCAGGCTCCAGAACTTGATGGTTTGGCTCTCGCCCTGCCCGCCCTCGTCGCCGCCGCCGCAGCCCGACGCGGCCAGGACCAGGGTCAGGCCGAGGGCGAGCAGGGTCAGCATCGGCCTGGGCTTCATGCGCGCTCCCTCCCAGCTTCCCACCACGACTTCCCCACCGACCGGCAACGAGCTGGGTTGAACACTCGTTCGAGGAACCGTAACAGGCTGCGCCTATCGGGAGCAAGGAGCAGGGCCGTCAAGCAGCGCAGGCGCCCGTGGGTACCGCATGCCCGGAACGTCCTGGTGGTAGTAGGTTGCCGGTGCAACCACCACGCGACGACTGGAGGAGCGCGATGGCCACCAAGCTGTGGCACGTCCCCGTCCGGCTGGCGACCGGGGCCGTCATCCTGGACCAGGGTCTCTCCAAGCTCGGGGCCGGCGAGGAGCAGGCCAAGTGGCTCCACGAGCGGGCCACGGTCGCCTTCCCGCAGCTCTTCGGGGACATGGACCCCCAGGACTTCGCGCAGCTCCTCTCCGCCTGCGAGGTCACCCTCGGCAGCTCCCTGCTGGCCGTCGGGGTGGTGCCCTCCGGGCTGGCCGGGCTGGGCCTGGCCACCTTCGGGGGCTCCCTCACCCGGCTGTACCTCAAGGCCCCGGGGATGCGCCGCGACGGCAGCCTGGCGCCCAGCCAGCAGGGCATCGTCCTGGTCAAGGACTCCTGGATGCTCGCCATCGGCACCGCGCTGGTCCTGGACGCGCTGTTCGGCCCGCGGCGCCGGCGGCGCGGCAAGCGCGCCAGGCGCGGCTGAGGCCACGCCCGGCGTCGCGTCAGCGGCGGCCGGGACCGGCGGCGCGCACCACCACCAGCCGCGAGGCCCGGAAGATGCGCCGCTTGCCGCTGCGGAGGTTGGTCACGTCGTAGGCCGGGTCCTCGGGCCCGGAGTTGACCACCTCGCCGGTCACCCGCCAGGTGCCCATCTCCCCGGTGCCCGGCTTGCGGACCTTCACCTGGCTCCCCGTCTCGATGGCCCGGGTCTGCACCGCCACACCGGCCTCCTTCACCAGTCGTACCGAACGTGTGTTCGATTCTACCGCAGGGGCGCGACGCGCGGTATGGTCGGCCCATGACCGGGGACGCCGCCGACGAGCCAGCCTTCGACCTCGATCACTCCTTGAACCTTCCGCGGGTGGCCGGCCTGGCGCTCGCCCCCGACGGCGGCCGCCTGGTCACCTCGGTGTCGCTGCCCGACCCCGACGGCAAGAAGTTCGTCAGCGCCCTGTGGCAGCTCGACCCGGCGGGCGAGCAGCCGCCGCGGCGGCTCACCCGCTCGGCGCCCGGCGAGCGCGACGCCGCCTTCCTCCCCGACGGGTCGCTGCTGTTCACCTCGACCCGCAGGGACCCCGAGGCAACCCCCGACGGCGACGACGACGACGAGGTCGCGGGGCTCTGGCTGCTGCCGGCCGGCGGCGGCGAGGCCCGCCTGGTCGCCTCCACCCCGGCCGGGGTGGAGGCGCCACGGGTCGCCCGCGACGCCGGCACGGTCGCCTACCGCAGCGGCGTCCATCCCGGCGCCGGCGACCTGGAGGCCGACGCGCGCCAGCAGCGGGCCCGCAAGGACGCCGGGGTCACCGCGCAGCTGTTCGAGACCTACCCGATCCGCTACTGGGACCACTACCTCGGCCCGCGGGAGCCGCAGCTGTTCGCGGCCGCGCCGCCGCCCGAGGACGGGCGCATGGCCCCCGGCCGCCCGCTGACGCCCAGCCCGGGGCGGGCGCTCGACGAGGTGGAGTTCACCGTCACCCCCGACGGCGCCACGGTGCTGAGCGGCTGGCAGAGCGGGGAGGTCCGCAACCCCCGGACGCTGCTGGTGGCGATCGACACCGGCAGCGGTGAGCGGCGGGTGCTGCTCGACGACCCCGCCTCCTCGGTCGGCGCGCTGGCCTGCTCGCCCGACGGCCGCCTGGTCGTCTGCGAGCGCCTCTGGCACGGCGACCCCGACCACGCCATGAACGCCAGCCTGTGGCTGGTCGACCTGGCGAGCGGCGAGGGCCGCGACCTGCTGGCGGGGGTGGACCTGTGGCCGCAGGAGCCGGCCTGGGCGGCCGACGGCCGGGCGGTGCTCTTCGTCGCCGACCAGGGCGGCCGCACCCCGGTGTTCCGCGTCGAGGTGGGCGGGGACGCCGACGGCCGCGTCACCCGGCTGTGCGCCGACGGCGCCTTCTCCGACCTGTGCGCGGCTCCCGACGGGCGCCGGCTGTACGCGCTGCGGGCGGCGATCGACGCGCCCCCCGGCGCGGTCGCCCTGGACGCCGAGGCCGCCGACCAGCGGCCGGCGGCGCTGCCCAGCCCCGGCCTGCCGCTGCGGCTGCCGGGCACGCTGGCCGAGGTCGAGACCCGCGCCGGCGACGGCACGCCGCTGCGCGCCTGGCTGGTGCTGCCGGTCGGCGCCACGCCCGACCGGCCGGCGCCGCTGGTGGTGTTCATCCACGGCGGGCCGCTGATGTCGTGGTCGTCGTGGAACTGGCGCTGGAACCCGTACCTGCTGAGCGCCGCCGGCTACGCGGTGCTGCTGCCCGACCCGGCGCTGTCGACCGGCTACGGGCAGGCGTTCGTCGAGCGGGGCCACGGCCGCTGGGGCGACGAGCCGTTCACCGACCTGATGGCGCTGGTCGACGCGGCGGTGGCACGGCCGGAGGTGGACGAGGGGCGGACCGCCGCCATGGGCGGCTCCTTCGGCGGCTACATGGCCAACTGGGTGGCCGGCCACAGCGACCGCTTCCGCTGCATCGTGACCCACGCCAGCATCTGGTCGCTGGAGCAGTTCCACGGCACCACCGACTACGCCGCCTGGTGGGAGCGGGAGTTCGGCACCCCGGAGCTGGCCCCCGAGCGCTACCGGCGGCACTCCCCCGACGGGGCGGCGGACCGCATCCGCACGCCGATGCTGGTGATCCACGGCGAGCGCGACCACCGGGTGCCGATCGGTGAGGCACTGCGGCTGTGGACCGACCTGACGCGGTTCGGGGTCGACGCCAAGTTCCTCTACTTCCCCGACGAGAACCACTGGGTCCTCACCCCGCCGCACGCCCGCCTCTGGTACCGGACGGTGCTGGCCTTCCTCGACCAGCACGTCCTCGGCAAGGACTGGGTGCGCCCGGAGCTGCTGTAGGGCGGCCGCCGGTCGCGCGCGCCGCTGTATCCTGCCCGCCATGTCCCTGCGGCCCGAGATCGAGGCGCTGCTCGCGCGGATGGCCGCCGCCGGCAACCCGCCGCTGCAGCGGCAGTCGGTCCCGCAGGCCCGCCGCCTGCACGCCGCCAGCGCCGCCACCCTCAACGGCCCCCCGGTCCCGGTGGCCGCCACCGACGACCGCACCATCCCCGGGCCCGCCGGCGACCTGCGCGTCCGGGTCTACACCCCGCACGGCGAACCGCCGTTCCCGATCGTCGTCTGGTTCCACGGCGGCGGCTGGGTGGTCGGCAGCCTGGACACCTACGACACCGTCTGCCGGCGGCTCAGCGCCGCGGTTCCCGCCGTGGTCGTCGCCGTCGACTACCGGCTGGCCCCCGAGCACCGCTACCCCGCCGCGGTCGAGGACAGCTACGCCGCCACCGTGTGGGCGTCGCGCAACGCCGCCGAGCTCGGCGGCAGCCAGCACCGGCTGGCCGTCGCCGGCGACAGCGCCGGCGGCAACCTCGCCGCGGTCGTCGCCCTCGGCGCACGCGACCGCGGCGGGCCGGCGATCGGCTTCCAGCTGCTGGTCTACCCGATCACGGACGCGGCCATGGACACCGCCTCCTACCGCGAGAAGGCCGACGGCTACTACCTGACCGCCGCCGGCATGCGCTGGTACTGGGACCACTACCTGGGCGGCGCCGACGGCACCGCCCCCGACGCCTCGCCGCTGCGGGCCGCCTTCGTCGGCGGGCTGCCGCCGGCGCTGGTGATCACCGCCGAGCACGACCCGCTGCGCGACGAGGGCGAGGCCTACGCCGCCCGCCTGCAGGCCGCGGGCGTGCCCGCCACGGTCAGCCGCTACCCCGCCACGGTCCACGGCTTCTTCCGCTGGCACGCCGTCACGCCCGCCGCCGACACCGCCACGCAGGAGGCCGCCGCCGCCCTCCGCGGAGCCGTGTCCCCGCCCGGCTAGGACCGCCAGGTAAAAGTCCGACAAACGCGTACATTCTGCTCGACTTCGGGGTCGCTCTGAGCAACACTGACCGGAGCCGTCGGGAGGAGACCGTCATGTCTCGCAGGTTCATGACCGTGCTGTCGGTGGTCGTCGTCGTGGTGAGCATCTCGATCGGGGGGCAGGTGGCGGCCACCGCCGCCCCGGCCGCGCAGGCCGGGGCTCAGGCGGCGGCCACGCCGGAGCTGTCCGAGACCAGCCGGCTGCAGGACCGCCGCGAGGTCGCGGCCGGGACGCGGGCCTACTCGGTCGGCTTCGAGGACGGGCGGTTCTACGCCAACGGCTGGCACATCACCGGCGAGATGGGCGGCGTCTGGACGCCGCCGCTGAAGCTGGTCGACGGGGTGTGGTTCGGGCTGGACGGCCAGTGGGTCGGACCGGCGACGAAGTTCACCAGCGGATGGGGCTACACGCGCTACGACCTGCCCGACACCGCGGGCCTGAAGGTCGAGCGCACCGACTTCGTGCCGGACGGGCACCGCGGGGCGCTGTTCGGCCTCAAGGTCACCAACCCGGGGGCGGCGCGGACCGCGAAGCTGTCGGTCGACGCCCACTCCGAGCTGATGGGCCAGTACCCGTGGGGGTTCAGCGGCGTCACGCCCAACGCCAGCGACAACCTCGCCGACGAGGGCAGCTTCGACGGCCGCCACCTGGTGTTCACCGACGACGGCGCGCTGCCCGGCGCCCCGGTGCACCACTACGCGGCGCTGGTGGGCACGGCGCTGGAGCCCGACGCCGGCGTGATCGGCGACCAGTTCTGGGGTCCGCAGCGCGGGCACCGCTGCACCGGCACCGAGCCGGGCGCGCCCGCCGAGCCCAAGCCCTCGCAGTGCGACGACGGCCCGTTCGGCCGCGGCACCGGGGGCGAGCTGACCTACACGCTCTCCCTCCCGGCCGGCGGCTCCAAGACCGTGTGGCTCGCGGTCGCCGGCTCCGACCGCGGCCTGTCGCCGGCGCGCCAGGAGCTGGCCCGGGTGCTGCGGGACCCCGCCGCGCAGCTCGCCGCGAAGGTCGCTTCCCGCAAGCGGCTGTCGCGGATGACCAGGCTGTCGCTGCCCGGCGACCGGCTGGTGGAGGACGCGGTCGAGTGGGGCAAGCAGAACCTGGCCGACAGCACCCAGAGCGCCGAGAACCTCCAGATCCGCTGGACCGACCAGGGCAAGCAGTTCCCGCCGCCGCTGGGCACCGTGCCCAAGGCGACCTGGTTCGCCGCCGGCTTCCCTGACTACCCGTGGATCTTCGGCACCGACGGGGAGTACACCGCCTTCGCCGCGGTCTCCGTGGGGCAGTTCGAGGCCGCCAAGGCGCACCTCCGCGCCCTGCGTGACATCTCCGAGATCCTCAACGAGGGATCGGGCGTGGTGGTGCACGAGTCGGTCGCCGACGGCTCCATCTGGTTCGGGCACGACTCGCGCCGCACCAACCCCGACGGCACCGTCTCCTACGACTTCAACACCGACGAGACGGTCAAGTTCCCCAGCGCCGTGGCGCTGCTGTGGCGGTGGACCGGCGACGACCGCTTCCGCGACGACCTGTACGACTTCGCGGTGCGCAACCTGCGCTACGTCGTGCGGACCCTGGACGCCGACGGCGACGGCTGGCCCGAGGGGCTCGGCAACGTCGAGCGCTCGGGGATGGGCCCGGAGAAGCTGGACAACACCGTCTACTTCATCCGCGGCCTCTACGACCTGGCCGACATGGCCCGCGCCAGGCACGACGGGGCCACCTTCGCCTGGGCGAGGAACCTCGCCCGCAGGCTGCAGCAGCGCTTCGACGGCACCTGGTGGTTCGAGGCCGCGCAGCAGTACGCCGACTCGCTGAACGAGCCGGGCAACCAGCAGTCGTTCCAGAAGCACTGGATCGGCCAGACGCCCATGGAGGCCGAGCTGCGCGTCGACGGCCAGACGGTCCCCGGCCTGGCCCCCTTCGGCCACGGCAACACGGCGCTGGCGGGCCGGGAGAACCCCTGCTTCAGCGGCGAGCACCCGCTCAACCCCGGCCTGTTCCACACCGGCTGCGAGGGCGGGCCCACCGGGCAGGGCGAGGAGATCGTCTTCGGCCTGACGACGTCGATCCAGTCGATCGGCGAGGGCAACTACGGCCGCCTCGGCCCGGGCCAGCAGCAGCGCTACACCCACGCGCTGGCCGAGACGATGTTCTCCGAGCCCGCCACCGGCGGGACGCCCGACGAGCAGCCGGGCGCGATGCCGGAGATCTTCCCCTCGCCCGACCAGGGCGCCAACATCGACCGCTGCTGGACGTGCCGCTCGATGTTCATGCAGGCGTGGGGCAACTACGGCACCACCTGGGCGGTGGTGCACCAGTGGCTGGGCGTGCGGCCCGACCTCGGCCATGGGCTGGTCGAGTTCGTCCCGCAGGTGCCGCAGGGCCAGACCTCGGTGGAGGGACGCGACGTCCGGCTCGCCGGCGGCTCCGCCGACGTGCGCGCCACCCACACCGGGAGCACCTACCGGACCGAGATCGACACCGGCAAGGGCGTGGGCGCCGAGGAGGTCGTCATCGGCCACACCCTCCCCGCCGGCGCGCGGCCCGCAACGGTGGTGCTCGACGGGCGCACGGTGCACGACTACCGGGTCCGTGAGACCAACCGCGGGGTCGAGGTGACGGTGCGGACGACCGCAGGGCACCACAGGCTGGCCATCACAACCTGAACCGGGCCTCCTCCCCGGAGGAGGGTGACCGGCGCGCTACGGCGCCGCGGCGACGTGGTCGGCGGCGTGGGCGTCGCGCTCGCCCATGGGCCGCTCCGGCCCGGCGGTGGTGTCCCTGGCCGTCTGCAGCTCCATCTCGGCGTTCAGCTCCGCGCCGAGCAGCACCACGAACGCGGAGAGGTACAGCCAGAACAGCAGGATGATGATGCCGGCGAGCGCCCCGTAGGTCTTGTTGTAGTTGCCGAAGAGGCTGACGTAGAAGGAGAACCCGATCGAGGCGAGCACCCACAGCACGGTGGCGATCCCCGAGCCCCAGCTCACCCAGCTCCACCTCGGCTCGTCGCGGTCGGGCGCGTAGCGGTACAGCACGGCCAGGCCGACGATCAGCAGCGCGGCCAGCAGCAGCCAGCGCAGGATCGACGCGGTCCACCGCAGCGCCGTCGGCCAGTCGCTGGTCAGGGCCGGGAAGGCGACGATCAGCACCAGCGCGACGCCCATGAGGACCATCGCGCCCAGGGTCAGCAGCAGCGCCAGCCCGCGCAGCTTGACGAACTTGCGGGTCTCGGTCTCGTCGTAGGCCATGTTGACCCCGGTGATGAGCGCCTTCATGCCGCTCGAGGCGCTCCACAAGGCGGTCAGGATGCCGAGCACCGTGGCCAGGCCCAGCGCGCCGCCGGCGCCGGCGGTGACCTGGCGGATCTGCTGGCCGAGGATGCTGGCGGTGTCGGGCGACAGCAGCTGGGTCAGCCGGTCGAGCTGGCCGCGGACGGTCTCCGGGTCGGCGACCAGGCCGTAGATCGACACGGCGGCGATGATCGCCGGGAACAGCGACAGCAGCGCGTAGAAGGCCACCCCGGCCGCCAGCAGCGGCACCTGGTCCTGCTTGACCTCCTTGGCGGTCCGCCTGGCGATGTCCTTCCAGCCCTTGGGCGGGATCTGCCGGGGGCGCTGCGCCTGCCGGCCGCGACTGGCGTCAGCGGCGGCGGTCGGGCTGCTGGTGTGCCGCTCCGGCGCCCCTCCGCCCGTGGCCCCGCCGCCCGTGGCCGCGGCGCCCGCTGCCGTGCCGCCCGTGCCCGCGGGGCCCTGCGCGCCCTGGCCATCGTCCCGGGGCCGCCGGCGGGTTGCGGTCCTGCGGCCGACGAGCACCGCCGCGGCCAGCACGCCCAGCCGCACCACCCGCCGGGCCGTCCGGCCGGCCGGGCCCGGACCCTGCCTCGTCGTTCCAGCGACCTTCGCCATCGTGGCCTCCCCTGCCGCGCCCGTCCCGGCCCGGTGCCCGGGCGCCCCTGACGAGCTTGGCAACCTCCCGGCTGACCGACGAGCGGCCACGCAAACGTGAGCAAGCACGCAAGGTTCGGATGTTAGGCGCGGCCCTCGCGGGTTAGCGGACCCGACACCAGACGAGCCCGACGTGACGGAGGGGGAGGAACGCGATGACGGAGTACCGGGACGGCGGCGGCGCGGAGTCGGCCACCGACCAGGCGAAGGAGCGGGTCGCGCAGCAGGCCCAGGTCGCCCAGGACCGCGCCCGCGGGGCCACCGAGCAGGCCAGGAGCCGCTTCAGGGACCAGGTCGACCAGCGCTCGACCCAGGCCGGCGAGCGGCTGGGCGGCACGGCCGCCGACGTGCGCAGCGTGGCCGACGAGCTGCGCCGCCAGGGCAAGGACGGGCCGGCCAGGATGGTCGAGCAGGTCGCCGGCCAGGCCGACCGCGCCGCCGACTACCTGAAGGGGGCCAGCGGCGAGCGGATCCTTCGCGACGTGGAGGACTTCGCCCGCAGCAGGCCGTGGGCGGTGGCGGCCGGCGGGCTGGCATTGGGGTTCGCCGCCTCGCGGTTCCTGAAGGCCTCCAGCAGCCGGCGCTACCAGGCGACCCGGAGCGGCTACCCGGACCGCTTCGAGGATGCCGTGGCCGAGCCGGCGGCGTACCCCGCGTTGGCCGAGCCGGCGCCGCCGGCGGCCGGCGTGCCGCTGGTCGGCACCTACGACCCGGCCACGACGACGGAGACCACCCGCGTCCCCGTCGACACCGACCAGCGGCTCCCGCGGGCCGAGTAGGGGGCGTTCGCCATGGCAACCCGTCAAGAGCCGCCGGGCCCAGGTCCAGGAGACCTGCGTGAGCGGCCCCTCGGGGAGCTGCTCAAGCAGCTCTCGGAGGAGACCACCCGCCTGGTCCACCAGGAGATCGAGCTGGCCAAGGCCGAGCTGGCCGAGAAGGGGAGGCAGGCCGGCATGGGCGCCGGGCTGTTCGGCGCCGCCGGGGTGGTCGGCTTCCTGGCGCTGGCGGCGCTGACCACCTGCCTCATCCTGGCGCTGGACGGCGCCATGCCGGCGTGGCTGGCGGCGCTGCTGGTGGCCGTCGCCTACGGCGCGGTCGCCGCCGTGCTCGCCCTGCGCGGGCGCGCCAAGGTCCGGCAGGCGACCCCGCCGGTGCCGGAGCAGACCATCGAGACCGTCAAGGAGGACGTGCAATGGGCCAGGACCCAGATGCCATCCGCGAAGAAATAGCACGGACCAGGGACGAGATGAGCGAGACCGTCGGGGCGATCGGCTACAAGGCCGACGTGCCGTCGCGGGCCAGGGAGGCCGTGGCCGAGAAGGCGGACGCCGCGCGGTCCAAGGTCGGCGAGGCGGCCAACCGCGCCAAGCAGGCGCTGGCCGGGACCGCGTCCCGCGCCGGCGACGGCGCCTCGCGGGTCGGCGACGCCACCCCCAGCCGCGGCCAGGTCGGCCAGCAGGCCAGGCGGGCGGCCGGGCTGGCGCAGGAGAACCCGCTCGGGCTGGCCGTCGGCGCCGCCGCCGTCGGGTTCCTGGCCGGCCTGCTGGTGCCGTCGACCCGGGTCGAGGACGAGCGGCTCGGTCCGGTCGCCGACCAGGTCAAGGACCGGGCCAGGGAGACCGGCCAGGAGGCCTTGCAGCGCGGCAGGGAGGTCGCCCAGGAGGCGGCCGGCGCGGCCGCGGAGACCGTCAGGGAACGCGGCCAGGAGCACGGCCAGGACCTGGCAGCCGGCGCCAGGCAGCGCGCCGAGGAGGTCCGCGACCAGGCCCGGTAACGCCGCCTCAGTCGGGGATCTCGACCTTGTCCAGGCCCGGCTCGGCCGGGGGGTAGCGCGGGTCCATCGCCTCCAGCGTGTCGGCGATGGTCCGCGCCACCACCAGGTTGCGGTACCACTTCTTGTTGGCGGGCACCACGTACCACGGACAGTACGGGGTGGAGCACTGGTTGACCGCGTCCTCGTACGCGCGCTGGTAGTCGTCCCAGAGGGCCCGCTCCTTGAGGTCGCCCAGCATGAACTTCCAGCGCTTGTCCGGGTCGGCCAGCCGGCTCTCCAGCCGCCGCTTCTGCTCGTCCTTGGAGATGTGGAGCATGAACTTGAGCACCGTCGTGCCTTCGGCCGTCAGGGCCTGCTCGAACTGGTTGATGATCTGGTAGCGGCGCTGCCAGACCGCCTCGGGGACGAGCTGCTTGACCCGCGCGATGAGCACGTCCTCGTAGTGGGAGCGGTTGAAGATCTGGATCATGCCCTTGGCGGGGGTCCGGTTGTGGACGCGCCACAGGAAGTCGTGGTCCAGCTCCTCGTCGGACGGCGCCTTGAACGAGGCGACCTGGCAGCCCTGGGGGTTGACGCCGCGGAAGACGCCCTTGATGGTGCCGTCCTTGCCGCCGGTGTCCATCGCCTGCAGCACGATCAGCAGGCTACGGCCGTGCTCGGCGTACAGCCGCGCCTGCAGGCCGGCGATGCGGGCACGCTGGCGGTCGAGCTCCTCGGCGACGTCCCGCTTGCGGCGGTAGCGCTCGGACTCGTCGGGGTCGACGTCGGCGAGCCGCAGCCGGGTGCCGGGCTCCACGCGGTAGCGGGGGTAGTCCGGCTCGGGCGGCGGCTTGGAGACCACCAGCCGCTCCGGCCGCGTCACCGGGGCGGCCCTCGGGCCGGCCGTGCCTTCCGGGCCGCCCCGCTTCCTGCTCTGCGCCCGGCTGCCGCTCCTCGTGGTCCGCTCCGCCATCTCCGACCCCCTGTTCCGCATCGGTGCCGCCGCGCCGGCGTGCCCGCGCCATGCCGCCCGGGTACCCGGCGAAGCGACGCTGGACGCCCGCGGCCGGGCGCCGTCGCCGGCTGGGCGGCGGCCACCTCCGGTGCCGGCGGCGGTGTGCCGGTGGCTAGGAGGTCGGCTTGTCGGGCGGACCCTGGTCGTCGGGGTCGGACCCCGCCTGGTCCTGCTCCGACGGCGGGTGCCAGCGGGCGACCAGGGTGCGCGCCGCGCGCGCCTCGTCCAGCCGCCCGACCGGCGCGGTCACCGGCGCCTGGTGCAGCGGGTGGGCGTCGGCCTCGGCCTGCGCGGCGATCTCCAGCATGGCGTCGGCGAACGCGTCCAGGGTCTCGACGCTCTCGGTCTCGGTCGGCTCGACCATCAGGGCTTCCTCGACGATCAGCGGGAAGTACACCGTGGGCGGGTGGAAGCCGCGGTCGATCAGCGCCTTGGCGACGTCCAGGCCGCGCGCCCCCCGGGCCTTCTGCCGGCGCGCCGACAGCACGAACTCGTGCATCACCGGCTTGGAGGGGTAGCCGAGCTGGTAGGCGGCCTCCAGCCGCCCGAGCAGGTAGTTGGCGTTCAGCACCGCCCGCTCGGCGACCCCGCGGAGGCCGTCGCCGCCGTTGGCGAGCAGGTAGGCGAAGGCGCGGACCAGGATGCCGAAGTTGCCGTTCCAGCCGTGCACCCGCCCGATCGACTTCGGCCGGTCGCTTTCCCAGCGGTAGCCGTCGCCGTCGCGGACCACCACCGGCGCGGGCAGGTAGTCGGCCAGGTGCTCGGCCACCACCAGCGGTCCGGCGCCCGGGCCGCCGCCGCCGTGCGGAGTGGCAAAGGTCTTGTGGAGGTTGAGGTGGACGACGTCGAAGCCCATGTCGCCGGGGCGGGCCTTGCCGAGGATCGCGTTGAAGTTCGCGCCGTCGTAGTAGAGCTGGCCGCCGACCCCGTGGACCAGCTCGGCGACCCGGGCGATGTTGCGCTCGAACAGGCCGAGGGTGTTGGGGTTGGTGATCATGAAGGCGGCGACGTCCTCGCCCAGGGCGGCTTCCAGCGAGCCGAGGTCGACCAGCCCCTCCGGGCTGCTGGCGACGGTGGTGACCTCGAAGCCGGCCAGCCGCACCGAGGCGGGGTTGGTGCCGTGGGCGGCGTCCGGGATGACGACGCGGCGGCGCGGGTCGTTGCGGGCCTCGTGGTGGGCGCGGATGAGCAGCAGGCCGGTGAGCTCGCCGTGGGCGCCGGCGGCCGGCTGGAAGGTGGCGGCGGCCAGGCCGGTCAGCTCGCACAGGGCGTGCTCCAGGCGGGCGAGCAGCTCCAGCGCGCCCTGCACCTGCTCGGCCGGCTGCGCCGGGTGCAGCCGGGCGAAGCCGGGCAGCGCGGCGGCCGCCTCGGCGACCTTGGGGTTGTACTTCATGGTGCAGGAGCCGAGCGGGTAGAAGCCGAGGTCCACGGCGTAGTTGCGGTGGGCCAGGCGGGTGTAGTGGCGCACCAGGTCGCGTTCGGACACCTCCGGCAGCCGCACCGGCGCGGTCCGGCGCGCCCACGCCGGCAGGGCATCGTCGCTGACCTCCGGGAGATCCCCGGGGTCCGGGGTGGTGGAGGCGCGCCGGCCTGGGGAGGAGCGCTCGAAGATGAGCCGCTCCGCCGCGGCGTCGGGCCGGCCGGCCGCCCACGGGATCGCCTCCACCGGCACCCGCCCGCCGCCGGCCCCTGTGGTCGCCGTGCTGGTCACCGCGCCACCTCCTCACCATCGCGCCGGCCGTCGCCGGCGCCCGCCGCACCGCCACCCGGCTTCCCACCGCCCGCCGGCGCGCCACCGAGGTCGCCCCTGGTGCCCGCCTCGCCGCGGAGGTCGGCCAGGACGGCGGCGGTCGCCTCCGCGAGGCGGTCCACGTCGGCCTTGGTGCGCCGCTCGGTCACCGCGACCAGCAGGCCGTCGGCCAGGCCGGGCGCGAGCCCGGCCAGCGGCAGCCCGCCGAGCAGGCCGCGGTCGACCAGCCGCCGGCAGACCTCGGCAGGGTCGGCGGGCAGGCGGACGACGAACTCCTTCACGAACGGCTGGTCCGGGAAGGCCAGCGACACGCCGGGGATGGCGGCCAGCCGGTCGGCCGCGTAGCGCGCCAGCCGCAGGCACAGCTCGCCGAGCTCCTCGAGCCCCGTCGGCCCGAGCCAGCTCAGGTAGACCGCCGCGGCGATCGCGTTCAGCGTCTGGTTGGTGCAGATGTTGCTGGTGGCCTTCTCGCGCCGGATGTGCTGCTCGCGCGCCTGCAGGGTCAGCACGTAGCCGCGCCGGCCCGAGGTGTCGACGGTCTCGCCGACCAGGCGGCCGGGCAGCCGCCGCACGTCCTCCGGCCGGCAGGCCAGGAAGCCGAAGGCGGGCCCTCCGAAGTTGGGGTGGTTGCCGAGCGTCTGGCCCTCCCCCACCACGATGTCGGCGCCGAGCCGTCCTGGTGGCTCCAGCAGCCCGGCCGACAGCGGGTCGAAGGTGACCAGGAGCCTGGCGCCGACGCCGTGGGCCAGCTCGGCGGCGGCGCGGACGTCCTCGACGACGCCGAAGAAGTTGGGCTGAGCGAGCAGCACGGCGGCGGTCTGGTCGCCGGCCTTGCCCCTCGCCTCCTCGAGGTCGGTGTGGCCGTCGAGGGCGCCGACCTCCACCAGCTTGATGTCCAGGCCCTGGCTGTAGGTGTCGAGCAGCTCCCGCACGCGCGGCGCGACGGCGGCGCTCACCAGCAGCTCGCTGCGCCGGGTGGCGGCGACCGCCATGGTCGCCGCCTCGGCCACGGCCGAGGCGCCGTCGTAGAGGGAGGCGTTGGAGACCTCGAGGCCGGTCAGCTCGCTGACCAGCGTCTGGTACTCGAACAGGGCCTGCAGCACGCCCTGGCTCATCTCCGGCTGGTAGGGGGTGTAGGAGGTGGCGAACTCGCCCCTGCCGGCGAGGTACCAGACGGCGGCGGGCACGTAGTGGTCGTACACCCCGGCACCGAGGAAGCAGGTCAGCTCGTCGAGGTGCCGGTTGCGGCCGGCGAGGCGGGCCAGCTCGGCGGCGACCTCCTGCTCGGCGTGGGGGCGTGGCAGGTCGAGGCCGGCAGGGGCGCGCAGCTCCGCCGGGATGGGCTCGAACAGCTGGTCGACGTCGTCGAGGCCGAGCGACGCCAGCATGCGGTCGACGTCCTCGCTGGTGTGGGGCTGGTAGCTCAACCGTTCCCCTCCTGGCCGCCCAACGATGGGTGGACTCATTGATTTGTCTATTTAGGGATAGGTCACTTTGTCGCTAGATCGCCAACTCGTGCGCGGCGGCACCCACCACCCGCCGGCCCGGCGCGGCGGCCCAGCCGGGAGCGCGGCGATTGAACCACCGCCCTTCGAGCCACCGCAACGCGCCCCCGGGTGCCTGCGGCGCGCCCGCGCGCTCCGGCCGAGCGGCCTCGTCCTCCCGCCGTGGATCGTGACCGTGCTGGATGGGGTGGTGAGCGGGTTGGGCCGAACAGGCGGCGACCACTGGCCGCCGTGGCGCGGACGAGCGACGACCAGGTCGTCGCGGCGGTGCAGCGGCAGGTCGACTGGATGCTTCGGTTGGTAAGGTAAGGGACGCGACGGGTGCGCTCTAGCTCAGGCCGGTCTGTTCCACGTTCCACGCCGCAAGCAGCGGGATCGGGATCGACTCGATTGTCGACCCGCCGCCCAGGGACCCGCTCGCGATCCTTAACATGGCTTGATCGCCCGGGGTGAGCCACTCTGCGCTCGTCGCTGGTTGCGACACCGTACGCGGCACGAACGGAACGGCCGATCCGTTTCGACCTTGGATGGTGTCGTTACCGGTGGTGGGGGTGAAACGGGAAGGCATGCTGGAGGTGTCGGTGAGCGAGCCCATCCTTGTTCGAGCTCGTTCCGGGGACGCGGACGCGTTCCGCGAGCTCGTCGACCCCTACCGCAGCGAGCTGCAAGTGCACTGCTACCGGATCCTCGGCTCGCTGCAGGACGCCGAGGACCTGCTACAGGAGACGCTGCTGGCAGCCTGGCGCGGGCTCGGACGCTTCGAGGGGCGAGCCTCGCTGCGTGCCTGGTTGTACCGCATCGCGACCAACCGCTGCCTGAACGCGCTGCGCGATCGCGGTCGCCGCCCCAAGGAGCTGCCGCCCATGGCCCAGCCGCCCGAGCCCACCCGCCTGAGCGAGCCCATCTGGCTGGAGCCCTACCCCGACGTCCTCCTGGAGGGCGCGGCGGACACCGCGCCCGGCCCGGAAGCGCGCTACGAGACCAGAGAGGCGATCGGCCTGGCGTTCGTGACAGCGCTGCAGCACCTCCCGCCTCGCCAGCGCGCCGCGCTGGTGCTGCGCGACGTGCTCGGCTTCGGCACCGCGGAGGTCGCCGACATGCTCGGCAGCACCGAGGCCTCGGCCAAAGGGGCCCTGCAGCGCGCCCGGGCGACCCTGGAGGCGCGCATCCCGGCGGGAGGGCGCGAGCTGGCGCCGCTGCCGCACTCGCGGCGCGAACGCGCGGTGGTGGGCCGGTTCGTCGACGCCGTCGAGGGTGGCGACACCGACGCCATCGTTGCGTTGCTGGCCGAGGACGCGCGGCTGAGCATGCCGCCCGAGCCGTATGAGTACCAGGGTCGCGCCGCGATCGCTGCGTTCCTCCACGACCGTCCCGCCCTGCGCGGCGCTCGCCTTCGGTTGGTGCCCACGCGGGCCAACGGGCAGCCGGCGTTCGGCTGCTTTGCCCCCGACCCCCGGGCGGCGATCGTGCGCGCGTACGGGCTGCTGGTGCTCACCCTGGAGGGTGACCGGATCTCGGCCATCACCTGGTTCGGCGACCGCGGCGTGTTCCCCCACTTCGGGCTGCCCCGAACGCTGCCCGGGTGAGCTCGGCGTTCGCCAGGCCTGGCGTGGGCCCGCCGTGGCGCTGGCGCGGGATGCCGGCAACTGGCCTCCCGATGGGAACTTGCATCGGTCCGTTCGGTTCCCATCGCCGCTGGTGTCTCAACCGAGGAGCGCGGTTGGAAGAGGGCCGCTCCAAGGAGGAGACATGGATATCGTCCCCATCAGGAAGGGCGTGATCCTCGCCCTGGCGTGCACGGCCCAGTTCATGGTCGTCCTGGACGTCGCGATCGTGAACGTCGCCCTGCCGTCGATCCAGCTCGACCTCGGCATGAGCCAGGGCGCCCTGCAGTGGGTCGTGGTCGCCTACGGGCTGCTGCTGGGTGGCTTCCTGCTGCTGGGCGGGCGTCTGGGCGACCTGCTGGGACGGCGACGGATCCTGCTGGCCGGGCTGACGCTGTTCACGGGCGCCTCGCTGCTGGCTGGCCTGGCCCAGTCCCAGGGGCTGCTGATCGGCGCTCGCGCGCTCCAGGGGTTCGGGGCCGCGCTCCTGGCCCCGGCGGCCCTGTCGATCCTGGCGGTGACCTTCGCCCAGGGGCGGGAGCGGAACTGGGCCCTGGGGATCTTCGGCGCGGTGGGTGGCTCCTCGGCGTCGGTCGGCGTCATCGCCAGCGGGCTGCTGACCGACGGCCCAGGATGGCGGTGGGTGTTCTTGATCAACGTCCCCATCGGGCTGCTGCTCATCGCGCTCGCCGCCAGGTTCCTTCCAGCCGATCGCGCAGCCGCCGGCTCGCGGCGGTTCGACGCCCTCGGCGCCGGCGCGGTGACGGCGGGGCTCCTCCTGCTCGTCTACGGGCTGGACCGGGGCGTGGACCACGGCTGGACGTCGCCGCCGACGCTGGCCTGCTTCGTCGCCGCGCTGGTCCTGTTGACGGTGTTCGTGCGGGTGGAGTCGCGAACCAGGTCGCCGCTGGTGCCGGCCGTTGCGCTGCGGAACCGCACGATGGTGGCCGCTGACCTGGCGGCGTTCCTGCTGTATGGTGCGGTGTTCTCCTTCATCTTCCTGGGCTCCCTGCTGATGCAGCAAGTCCTGCTGTACTCCCCGACCCGCACCGGCCTGGCGTGGCTGTCGACGTCGCTCACGGCGTTCGTCGCCGCCGGGATCGCGGGGGCCCGGCTGGTCTCGGCGGTCGGCGTCCGGCGGCTGCTAGTCGTGGGGATGGCGCTGCTCGCCGTCGGGCTGCTGTGGCTGACGCGGGTTCCGTCGGGCGCCGCATACCTCACGGACCTGCTGCCGGCGTTGCTTCTAGCCGGGATCGCGATCGGCCTCACGGGTCCCTCGGTGCAGGTCGGGGCGCTCTCGGGCGTGGGCGGCTCGGCCGTCGGTCTCGCCTCGGGGCTGGTGGAGACGATGCGGGAGATCGGGGGAGCGGTCGGAATCGCCGTCGTTTCGACGGTGCTGGTCGCCCGGACCAGGGACGCGATCCAGATCGCGGGCCCGGCCGCCCGGGAGGCGGCGGCCCTGGAGGGGTTCCAGTCGGCGTTCACCGTCACCGTCGTGGTGGCGGCGGTCGGAGCGCTCGTCGCAGCCGTTGCGTTCCCGCGCGTGGCGCGCACGATGCGGCCAGGCGCCGGTGGGGAGCCGGAGCCGGTACCCGACCCCGGGGTCGCACACGACCGAGCGGGTGTGAAGCCGGCGCTCGACTCGTCGTATTGTGGGGTGGAGGCGCGATCCGATGGCCGGGCTTGACAACGGATACATGAGCGGGCGGACGACGACTCGCATCCCCGCGCTCGGCCCTCGGGGCGAGGGCTGGGTGCTCATCCAGGCGACCCTCCTCGCAGGCGTGGTCGTCGCCGGTCTTTGGGGCGCGCGGTGGCCTGAAAACCTGCAAAGCCCGGTGCTGGTGGCCGCGATCGTCTCTGGCACCGCCGGTCTGGGGCTGGCGGCCGCGGCGATCGCCACGCTCGGGAGGTCGGTGTCGCCCTTTCCCAAGCCGCCGGCGACCTCCGAGCTCACGGAGTCCGGCGTCTACGCGCTGGTGCGCCATCCGATCTACGGAGGAGTCCTGCTGCTGTCGCTGGCGTGGTCGCTGGGGCTCAGTCCCTGGGCGCTCATCCCGACCGGCGCGCTCGCCGTCGCCTTGGTGTTCAAGTCCCGCCTGGAGGAGCGATGGCTGACCGAGCGCCACCCCGCCTACGCGGGCTACCGAGCGCGCGTGCGTCGCCGCTTTGTTCCCTACCTCTGGTGAGCAGGACGAGCAGGGCTCCGGTGCTCCCTCGTACTGTCCGATTCATCGAAGGGTGATCCCCAGGGTGGTGAGGGTCGGGCGGGGTCGCGGGCGTGGTGACGAAGGGCGGATGCCTCGAGCATGGGCGCAGGCAGCTGCTGCCGCCCCGAACGGCGTGCCTGGGGACCGTGCGATCTGCTGCTGGGCGCTCGCGGTGGCCTGCTGGCACCCAGCGACGGCAGGTAGGCGAGCTTCTGGTTGCCAGGCGGCGGCGGTCGTCGGTGCTGGCAGGCGCGGGCCTGGCGCGGCGTCGCTCCACCGACCGGCGCAGGCGGTGGGCGGCGTCGGCGACGGGCTGGATGACCAGGGCCGCGAACAGGTGTTGGAGCTCATTGCCGGTGGCCGCCCTGGCCTGCTGCTGCTCGCCCGCCATTGCCGTACCTCCACGGCCGGGCCGGCTGGCCAACCTGGCGGCATCGGCATGACGACGTCGGGCGTTCGCCGAGCGGGGAGCGCTGCCTCGATGATCAGCGACCGGACACGACCAGGCCCAGCAGGATCGTCACCAGGACCAACCCCGTCAGCAGCGCCAGCACGATGACCAGCGGGTCCCGGCGGCGCTCGCCTCGCCACCGGCGCAGCTGCTGACGGGAGCGCAGGCCACGCGCGAAGTCGCCAAGGCGGTACGGGCCCACGTACCTGCCGGGCACGGTTCGCTTGAGCCCCAGCAGGTCAGTGGGATCGGGCGTGGGATCGTAGGCGGTCAGGTCGGCAGGAGGCACGCGGAGCGAGGATCGCCGCCGCCTGGGCCTGGGTCGCTTGATCCTGAGCCGCCCCATCTCCGCCGCTCCATTGCCACCGCCGAGGACTTCCGCGGGCTGCGTACCGATTCTCCCATGACGAGGCAAGGTACCGGAGCGCCACGGCCAGACCCCGTTGGGTCGGGCCAAGCATCGCGAGCTGAGGTGGCCGCGCTGTAGGGTCGCCGACCCGCCCACCCGACCATGCCAGGTCACGATCGACGGCTGGGGCACCAGGCCGGTCGCGCCGTCGCGGCGGTATGGCGAAGCGGCCTGGGGCGGGCGACGCCCGCTGCGCCCAGGCGGCAGGGGCGGGCGGCGAGCGGCGGGCGGGAGGAGGCGGCGGTGGGTCAGCCGGCTCGCTTGGCGCCGGCGGCTCGGCGGGCCCGCTCGGCGGGGAGGGGGACCCCGGCGAGGCGCACCAGCTCGGGGTCGGCGGGAAGCGGCGGTGACGGCTCCGGCGGGTCGGGCAGCGCCCGCGGCCGCCCCGCTGCCAGCACCCGGGCGGCGCCCTCACCCGGCTTCCCCGCGGCTGCCGGGGGTGCGGCCGGCGCGTCCGGCCGCGGCTCCGAGGCGCCCGGCGGGGCCACGGCCGACATCTGGCTCGGCGGCTCGAGCCCGTACTTGGCCAGCAGCGAGAGGTAGTCCCGCTGGTAGAGGACCTTGATCCGCACCTGCGGGTAGAGCTCACGCAGCCGCCGCACCTTGCGGTTCTTCCTGGTCACCAGCCGCTGGTTGAGGGTGGTGATCTCGATGTAGAGGTCGAAGCCGGGAAGGTAGAAGTCGGGGCGGAAGTACTGCACCGGGTCGCCGACGGCGTCCCACTCGATCGGGAAGGCGGTCGGCTCGTACTCCCAGTCGACCCGGTAGAAGTCCAGCAGGCGGGCGAACTGGCGCTCGGAGTTGTGCGCGAAGACGATCTGCTCGGCCGGCCGGTTCGCCTTCGCGTTGCTGGCCATGGCCCGCGCTAGCCCTCTGCGCCCGGGGATGCGCCCCTGCCGGGTAGCCCCCCGGCCGCCTCGGCGACCGGCTGGCCGGTGGCCCGCGGCCTCGGGGCGGTGCGCTCGTCGGCCGAGAGGTGGGCGAGGTCGCCCTCGGTGTCGGCCCACACCCGGCCGACGGCGATGCCGAACACCGCCTGGCCCTGGGAGAGGACGTCCACGACCTCCTCGCCGGAGTGGCAGGCGTAGATGCGCCGGCCGTCCGACATCAGGGTGACGTCGGTGAGCGGCTTGCCGCCGGACTCCTTGCGCAGGTAGCCCAGGGCGGTCCGGATCTGCCGCAGGGACACGCCGGCGTCCAGCAGGCGCTTGATGATGCGCAGCTCGACCACGTCGGTGAAGCTGTACAGCCGCTGGCTGCCGGAGCCGTCCGCCGCCCGGACCGAGGGCGTCACCAGGCCGGTCCTGGCCCAGTAGTCGAGCTGCCGGTAGCTGATGCCGACCAGCTTGGTGACGGTGGGGCCGCGGTAACCCGGCTCCGAGGCAGCCGGGGACGAGCGCGCGGCCATGCCAACCTCCCTGCCGCTCCCGGCCTCGAATTACAACGATGTGAACTCCAGCGTAGGGGTCCCGATCCGCCGCGTCAACGATGCAAGCGCACCGTTACCGAGCTGCGATCTCTCAACCTCGACCGGAGGGTGAAATCGGGCGGAGCTACTCGAAATCCTCCGGGCTGACCTGGTCGAGGAACTCGCGGAACTTCTCGACTTCGCGCTCTTCGTCGTCGCTCTTGATCAGGATGGAGGCCTCGCTGAGGACCTCCTCCTCCGCGAAGATCGGCGTGTTCGCCCGCACCGCCAGCGCGATCGCGTCGCTCGGACGGCTCGACACCGAGAACTTGGAGCCGTTCTGGCGCAGCTCGATGGTGGCGTAGAAGGTGCCCTCCTTGAGCTCGGTGATCACCACCCGCTCGATGGAGACCACCAGCTCGTCGAGGAGGTTCTTGAGCAGGTCGTGGGTGAGGGGGCGCTGGGTGGCGACCCCTTGGAGCGCGAAGGCGATGGCGGTCGCCTCCACGTTGCCGATCCAGATGGGCAGGAACCGCTCGCCGTCACGTTCCTTCAGCAGGACGATGGGCGTCTGCGTGGGAAGCTCGATCCTGACGCCGACGAGGGTCAGCTCGACCAACGCAAAACCCCCTCGGGCATGGATGGTTGCTGCGCGCCCAGGTAGGCGCCTGCTGCTCGTTGAGGCTATCAGACGCCCCGTGCCGACGCGACACATACCGAGCAACGCGTCCGACCCTGCCGGCCGGGCCTCAGGCGGGGGGTCCCGGGCGTGTGGAGGGCCCGCTGGGGGCCGCCAGGACGGCGTCGGTCGCCAGGTCGAGGAGGGCGGGGTTGCGGCGCACGGCCGCCAGGTCGTCGACCGCCAGGATCGCTCCCCTGCCCCGCTCGCGCTCGTCGAGGTCGAGCCCGTAGCCGACGGCGAACACGTCGGGCACCTCGAAGCCGACGTAGGACAGCGGCACGTCGACGATGCGGCGGGCGCGCTTGTCGAGCAGGGCGCAGACCCGCAGGCTGGCCGGCGCGCGGGTGGCCAGCACGCGCAGCAGGTAGGTGAGGGTCAGGCCGGTGTCGACCACGTCCTCGACCACCAGCACGTGGGCGCCCGACAGGTCCAGGTCGAGGTCCTTGACGATGCGCACGACCCCGGTCTCCTCGGAGGCGTCGAAGCGCGAGATTGCCATGAAGTCGACCAGGCAGGGCATGGCGGCCGCCCGCACCAGGTCGGCCAGGAACATCACACCGCCGCGCAGCACCGACACCAGGATGGGTTCGACGCCGTGGTAGTCGGCGCGGAGCTCGGCGCCGAGCTCGGCCACCCTGGCCTGCACGGCGGCGCGGTCGAACAGCAGCCGCACCGGCGGCGGCGCGGCGGCCTCCAGGTCCGGGTCGTGCGGCGCCGCGGCTGGTGGGCCGGCGCCGGGCGCCGCGGCCGTGGGGTCGGCGTCGGGCGGCGCCGCGGACGGAGGGTCGGCGCCGGACGGCGCCGCGGCGCCCGGGCCTTTCCCGGCCGGCGGCGCGCCGGCCACCGGCCCGGGCCGCCGCGCCGCCGCGGCGGTCAGCCGGCGGCCCGACGCGGCGGTCAGCCGGCGGGCGGGCTCGGCGGCGTCCGTCACGGGGGCTCCCGGCGCAGGAAGGCGTCGATGGTGGGCGCCCGCACGCCCGCGGGGACCGGTGACGGGCGGACTGCCGCGCCGGCGACCAGGGTCGCTCCCAGGGGTCCGGCGGCTCCCCCGCCGGCCGGCGGCGGGGGGGTGCCGCCGGCCGACGGGCCCGGCGGCAAGGTCGAGGTGGGCGCCGGGACCAGGGTCGAGGTGGGCGCCGGGCCCCCGGCGGGGAGCCGCTCGAGCGGCACCGGCACCAGCCGTCGCTGCCCGGCGAGGAACCACGCGGCGGTGGCGCCCGGCGTGGCGCCGCCCCGGGCGGTGGTCGCCAGTCGCACCGTGGCGAGGCGGTCGAGGCGGAGCAGGGCGTCGACGTCGGCGGCCACCTGCAGCGCGGCCGGCTGCGCCTGCCCCAGCGACACCGCCTGCCCGGCGGCGGCCAGCCGCACCCGCACGAACCGCGAGAAGCCGTACTCGAACAGGGCCCGCACGTCGGCGAAGGCGTCCGTCGAGCCGAGGGCGACGGCGACCAGGCGGCGACCGCCCCGGCTGGCGGAGGCGACCAGGCAGCGGCCGGCCAGGCTGGTGAAGCCGGTCTTGCCGCCGACGGTCCAGCGGTAGGCGCCGAGGAGCTGGTTGGAGCTCTCGAACCGGCGCAGCTGCGGCGGCCCGCCCGGGAGGCGCGCCTCGCGCGTGGCGACCAGCGCGCGGAAGTCGGCCCGGCGCATGGCCGTCTCCCAGAGTCGGGCCAGGTCGCGGGCGCTGGTCTGGTGGCCGGGACGGTCCAGCCCGTAGGGCGTCACGAAGCGGGTGGCGTCCAGCCGCAGCGCGGCCGCGCGCCGGTTCATCCGCCGGACGAAGGCGGCCTCGCTGCCGTCGACCGCCTCGGCCAGGGCCACGCCGGCGTCGTTGGCGCTCTTCACCAGCAGGCCGAGGAGGAGGTGGCGGACCGTCAGGCGCTCGCCCTGGCGGAGCCGCAGGGACTCCTCGCCGATCCTGGGCGGCCCGGCCCCGACCACCACCACGCGCCGCTGGTCGAGCCGCTCCAGCGCCAGCAGCGCGGTCATCACCTTGGTGGTGGAGGCCATCGGCCGGGGTCGGCGGGCGTCCCGTTCGAACAGCACCTGGCCGGTCGACTCGTCGGCGAGGATGGCGGCCCTGGCGATCACCCTCGGCTCGGCCACCGGCGCCGCCTGGGGGGCCACTGCCGGGGCCACCGCGGGCGCGCCGGGTACCCCCTGCCCGGCCAGGGTTGCGGTGGCCGCCGCGGCGCCGGGCGTGACCGGTGCCGGCCGGGCCGCGAGCGGCGCGTCGGGGGCGGCGGCCCCGGCGGTCGGCGCCCACGCGGCGGCCAGGACGGCGGCCACGAGCGCGGCGGCGATGCCCCGGTGGGACGGCGCCATGGGTGCGCCCCGCGCCGCCCGACGCCGGGGCAGGCCCCGCGATATAGCGATTCGTATCCTTAGCGGCATGTCGCTATATCGACAAAGCTACTTTGGGGTCATCGGTACGGCTCGCGCGAGTCGGTGACGCCGCGCACGGCCGCGCGCAGGGCGAGCTCGTGCATGCGGCTGCCGAGCCGCGCCAGCGCCTCGGTGGTCTCGCGCACGCGGGTGCGGGCCTCGGGGTTGCGCTGGCGGACCAGGGGGGCCACCACCTGCTCGAACAGCGCCGCCTCGCGCTCGGCGAACAGCTTGTACATCCTGAGGTGCCGCGCCTCCAGGCCGAAGTCGGCCAGCTCCCGCGCCAGCCGCAGCAGCACCAGGTCGTCGCCGCCGTACCAGGCTCCACGCTCGCCGCTGCCGCGGGCGCTCACCAGGCTGAACGACTCCAGCTCGAGGAGCTGCTCGACGGTGGCGCCGGCGGCCCTGCACAGCTCCTCCCTGGTGAACTGGGCGTCGGACGGGGGCGTGCCGCCGAGCCCGCCGGCCACGGCCGCGGCGGACCCGGGATCGTGCACCGCGGCGCGGGCGGCGGGCCAGGGGGTGGTGGCCGGCCCTGGCGTGCCGGCCCCAGCGGCAGGGGGCTGCCTGGCCGGGGCCTGGGCGGCCGCCGCGCCGCCGGCCGGGCCGCCCCTGGCGTGCAGGCCGCCGACCTGCTCGAGGTCGGCGAGGCGCTGGCGGATCACCCGCAGCGGCAGGTACTGGTCGCGCTGGGCGCGCAGGACGAAGCGGAGCCTGGCGACGTCGTCGTCGGAGAACTTGCGGTAGCCGGACGCCGAGCGGTCGGGCTGGACCAGGCCGGCCCCCTCGAGGAAGCGGATCTTGGAGACGGTGATGTCGGCGAACTCCGGCTTGAGGATCGCCAGCACCTCGCCGATGCTCATGGTCCCGGTCGGCGGGTCGCGCGGCTCGCGACGGCCCGGAGCCGCCTCCCCCCCGCCACCGCCCCCGGGGGACGGTGCCTTGCGCTCGACCGGATCCCGCATCAACCCGACCCGCCACCCCCCGGCCGGCTGCCGGCGAAGAACACCAGCTTGAACTTGCCGATCTGCAGCTCGTCGCCGGCGACCAGCTCGCCGTCCTCGACCCGTTCCCGGTTGAGGTAGGTGCCGTTGAGCGAGCCGACGTCGTGGACGGTGAAGCCGCCGCTGCCGCGGCGGATCTCGGCGTGGCGGCGGGACACGGTGATGTCGTCGAGGAAGATGTCGCTCTCGGGATGGCGGCCGGCGGTCACCACCTCCTTGTCGAGCAGGAAGCGGCTGCCGGCGTTCGGCCCACGCCGGACCACCAGCATGGCGGTGTTCTCGCGCAGCTCCTCGACCGGGGCGACGACCTCTTCCTCGACCTCAGCTTCGAGGTCCTGGGCGGCGAGGCTGATGGTGGTCGTCGAGTCGTCGGGGGTCGTGACCAGCGCAGCCCCACAGTTCGCGCAGAAGTGAGCCCCTTCGGGGTTCCTGTGACCGCACTGGGTGCAGAACATTTGGTGCCCTCCCGGGGCTTCGGCTCGGGTCACCCCTCGGTTGGACGGTGACTGTAGAGGACGGGTCGAAACAGGGTCAACGCAAGCGACGGAGTGTCCTGGCAACCTCCACGATACGGTGATGGTCAGGGTTCGGCGACCATCTCGGCGTAGGCGTCGGCGTCCATCAGCTGGTCGAGCTCGCCGGCGTCGGTCGCCTCGACCACCACCAGCCAGCCCTGGCCGTAGGGGTCGGAGTTGATCAGCTCTGGGCTCTTGTCGAGCGCGTCGTTGCGCTCGACGATCGTCCCGCTGACCGGGCTGTAGAGGTCGGAGACCGACTTGGTGGACTCGACCTCGCCGAAGGGCTCCCCGCCGGTCACGGAGGCCCCGACCCGCGGGACGTCGACGTAGACGATGTCGCCAAGCGCGTCCTGCGCGTAGTCGGTGATGCCGACCGTGACCTGGTCGCCGTCGGCCCGGGCCCACTCGTGCTCGCGCGTGTACTTGAGGTCGTCCGGGTACATCGCGGTCCCTCCCAGGGTGTGGTCGTGCGGCCGTGCCGGCTGGCACCTGGCGGCCGGGCGCCGGTAGCCAAGCACAGCCGTGGCGACCTTGCCAGAGCGCCGCCCCCAGGGCGGTCAGCTCGGGTCGCCGCCGGGTGGCCTGGGCTTGCCCGCGTCCGGCTTGGTACCGCGGCGCACCACCCGGGTCCACGGCCGGTACACCGAGACGAACTGGTCCCGGCGGACCAGCTTGCCGCCCTTGGTCACCGTCCGGGAGACCGTCACGTCGAACCCGGAGGCGCCCGACTCCTCGACCACCTCCTCGCCCTCGGGCAGCGTCGGGTCGTCCTGGTACCTGGTCGGCGGGGTGCGGAAGTTGCTGGCCGCCGAGGTGCTGAACGCCACCTTGTAGCCCCTGGAGGTCGACCACAACGTGAAGGTCAGCGTCGAGGGCGTGGCCCGGCTGGTGACGTAGATCCCGTAGGGCGAGTCGTTGCGGAACTTGAGGTCGGTGCCCGGCCAGTTGAGGGTCGCGTCCCTGCCCATCGGGTAGTGGCTGATGTGCAGCGAGTGGTTGCGCCGCTCCGGCACCGGCAGCCCGGCGAAGAACACCGTGTTGAACATCGTCGTGCCGGCCTGGCAGACGCCGCCGCCGAGCCCGTCGACGAGCTCGCCGTTGCGGATGACGTGGGCGGTGCGGTAGCCCTTGGCGGCGGTGCGCTCGCCGGTGGCCTGGTTCATCGAGAAGGTCTCGCCCGGCCGGACCAGGCTGCCGTGGACCGCCGCGGCGATCAGGCCGATGTTGTGGACGCGGGGCACGTCGCCGGCGTTGAAGCTGGTGGTGAAGGTGGAGACCAGCTCCCTGACGCCGAGGCGCCTGGCCTCCTCGGTGGTGAGCTCCGGCCTGGTGGCGACGGTCGGCAGCGCCGCCCGCCTGGCCGGTCCCGCCTCCTGGCCGGCGGTCAGCACCGCGGCGGCGGCCTTGGCGGGGTCGACCCTGCGGCCGGCCACCGCCGCGACCACGCGGACGCGGCGTCCGTCCGGGCGGAAGCCGGCGTCGCGGGGGGGCCGGTAGGCGAACCCGGCCCGGCGCTGCAGCAGCCGGTCGAGCGCGCCGGCATCCAGCCGCAGCAGCAGGCGCCCGTCGCGCACCCCGGTGCGGGCCAGCGCCGCCAGGTCGGAGGGCTGCAGCTCGGCCGAGCCGCCCGGTGCGGTCACCCGCACCGGCGCGGCCAGCAGGGCGGCGGCCTGGGCGGCGGCGGCCTGGGCGGCCGCCGGGCCCACCGTCGGCGGGCGCTCGGCGGCCGCGAGCCGCACCACCGCCCCTGCCGGCGCGGCGGCGACGGACCGCAGCGCCGCCTCGGCGCCGGACCGCTCGACCGCGTGCCCGGGCCGCCCGGCCACCAGCTCGACCCGCGCGGCGGCGGGGGTGAAGCGGAGGGCGGGCTCCCGGAACCGGCGGCCCATCCGCCGGTCCAGGCCGGCCAGCTGGCGGTCGAGCGGGGCGCGCAGGACGCGGCTGTGCCACGGCAGCTCCACGCCGCCGAACCAGCTCCGCGGCCGGTCGGGGTCGAGCGGGCCGCGGCGGCCGACCGCCAGCGCGGCGGCCACGCTGGCGTCGACGTCCAGCCGCAGCCCGGCCCTGGCCCTGGGGATGCTCGCCGTCACCCCGGCGGCCGACAGCACCACCGGCCGCGCCTCGATCGGGCCGGCGGCGGCGCGCAGCCGTGCCGCCGCCGCCGCGGGGGTCAGGCCCGAGAGGTCGACCCCGCCGACCCGGACGCCGCGCCGCACCCGGCCGGCGGCGGCGAAGCCGTCCGCGGCGAACAGGCCAGCGACGAGGGCGACCGCCAGCAGCGCGGCCAGCAGGGGTCGGGGCACCTGGCCGAGGCGCCGCCGGACGGTGGCCAGCGGGTCGGCGGGCGGGTCGGCGACCGCGATGACGGGCTCCTTTCGGCATGCCACATGCCAGCCGGACTCGACCAGCCAGCGGGCGGCCGGCCAGGGCCGCCGGGGGAAGCGCGGCCGGCGAACGAAGAGGCTACGGCGATCTGCCCGGTCCCGGCAACCCCGCCCGGCGCCGCGGCGGCCCTCCGGCCGGGCCACGAGCGCGCCCCGGGATGCCACGGGCGCCGGCCAGGAGGCGGTCGCGGGAGCGTTCGCGGCCGGGTGCCGCGCCGCCGCCGGGGCGGCGGTTCGCCTGCCCTGCTCAGTTGCCCTCGACGGCCCGGCGGATCAGCGCCTCGTACTCGTCGGCCAGCCCGCTGGCGCAGGCCTCGCTGCCCGCCTCGGCCCACAGGTGGGTGACCGGCTCGACGGTGTCGGGGATGACCAGCGCCCAGTCGTCCGCGTTGGGGCCGTCGGCGCGGGCGTCCTCGGGCGCCGGCGGGTGGAAGACCTTCACCCCGTCGGTGTCGTCCACGCGCCGGCCCTTGGCGGCCTCGACCACCTGGCGCATCACCGCCCCCTTGCGCTCCCACGGCGTCGGCACCCGCCGCCGGACCATCCAGGGCTCCGGGAGCGCGGCGACGGCCTCGGCCAGGCCGGTGTCGTGGGCGGCCAGCAGCTCCAGCAGCTTGCCGAAGGCGAGCAGGCCGTCGTAGGCGGGATGGAGCACGGGGAACACGTAGCCGCCGCGGCCGGCGCCGGCGAACACCACCCCCTCGCGCTGGGCGGCGCGCATGATCGCGTTGGCGCCCCGTTTGGTGCCGTGCACCTGGCAGCCGTGGCGGTTGGCCAATGCGGTCGCCAGCCGGGTGGTGGAGACGGGCAGCGCGATGCCGCCGCGGGCCTCGGAGCGGACCACCAGGTCGACGTAGAGCAGCAGGGCCCGGTCCAGCCCCAGGATCGAGCCGGTCTGGTCGACCAGGGTGAGTCGCTCCCCCACCGCGTCGAACCGCACGCCGACGTCGGCGGCGGAGGCGGTGACCAGCTTGGCCAGGCGGCCCAGGTCGCGCTGGCGCTCGTCGTCGGTCGGGGCGACGCTGGCCTCGTCGAGCTGCCCGTTGACGATCAGCGTGTCCAGGCCCAGCCGCGACAGCAGGTAGGGCAGGACCAGCGTCGCGGTCCCGCCGCCGGCGTCGACCACGACCTTGAAGCGGCGGTGGCGCACGGCGGCCACGTCCAGGGAGTGGACCAGGCCGACGGCGTAGTGCTCGATGGCGCGGGGTGGGTAGCGCAGCTCCCCCATCTCCTGGCCGAAGGCGCGCCGGAACTCCTCCCTGTAATAGGTGCGCTCGATCCGGCGGCGGGCGCCCTCGTCCAGGTCGCTGCCGTCGTCGCCGAACACGGCCAGCTCGACCGACTGGCTGTCGTGTGGGGAGGTGCGCACGTACATGCCGCCGGACGAGCCGAGCCGGCTGGTCGAGAAGCGCACCGACGGCGCCGGCGCCAGCTCGAGGTCCTCGCAGGTGACCCCGGCCGAGTTCAGGCCGGCGATCAGGGCGCGCTTGAGGGCGCGCGACACCCGGCTGGCGTCGCGGCCGAGCGCGACCGTCGATCCCTTCTTCAGGGTCGAGGCGAACGCCATCGCCACCCGCAGCGCCAGCTCCGGGGTCAGGTCCACGTTGGCGATGCCGCTCACGCCGTGCTCGTCGAACAGCGCCCGGGCGCCGCGGCCCTCCCAGATGATGGACTTGGTGACGATCGCCCCGGGCTCGACCGTCTTGTACGGATACACCTTGACGTTAGGTTGAAGGATGGCGCCGGGGCCGACGTCGGCGTTGTCGCCGACCACCACCCCGTCCTCGACCCGGCCGCCGCGCTTGACGTCGGCGCTGCGCCCGACCACGCAGCCGCGCAGGCTGGCGCCCGGACCGATGTAGGCGTTGTCGTGGACGATCGCCCGGTGCAGGAAGGCGTCGCGCTTGACGATCACGCCGGAGCCGACCACGGTGTACTCGCGCAACCGCGCGGCCGCCTCCACCTTGGTGAAGTCGCCGATCAGCACCGGCGCGGTGAGGGTGGCGTCGGGGTCCAGCTCCGCGCCCTCGCCGAGCCACACGCCCGGGCGGACCTGGAAGCCGCGCACGTCCACCTTGACGTTGCCGTCGAGGATGTCCTGATGGGCCCGCTGGTAGGCCTCGAGGCTGCCGACGTCCTCCCAGTAGCCGTCGGCGACGAAGCCGTACAGCGGCGCGCCCTTGGCCAGCAGCTTGGGGAACACGTCGGCGGCGAAGTCGGCCGGCTGGCCCTCGTCGATGTGGCCGAATACCTCGGGCTCGAGCACGTAGATGCCGGTGTTGATGGTGTCGGAGAAGACCTGGCCCCAGTGGGGCTTCTCGAGGAAGCGCTCGATCCGGCCGTCGTCGGTGGTGATGACGATGCCGAACTCCAGCGGGTTGGGCACGCGCTTGAGGGCGACGGTCGCCAGGGCGCCGCGGCGGCGGTGGAAGCTCACCACCTCGTCCAGGTCGATGTCGGTGAGGGCGTCGCCGGAGATCACCACGAAGGTGTCGTCGAGCATCTCGGCGGCGTTCCTGACGCTGCCGGCGGTGCCCAGCGGGGTCGGCTCGGTGGCGTAGGCGAGGTCGACGCCCATGTCGGAGCCGTCGCCGAAGTAGTTGCGGACCTGGCTGGCGAGGAACTGCACGGTGACCACGATGTCCTTGAACCCGTGGTCGCGGATGTGCCTGACGATGTGCTCCATGATCGGCCGGTTGCCAAGCGGCAGCATCGGCTTGGGCTGGTTGGCGGTGAGGGGGCGCAGGCGGGTGCCCTCGCCGCCCGCCATGATCACCGCCTTCACGGGCCGCCTCCGGCGGCGTCGGAGGCGTGGGTGGAGGGGGCGCTCGCAACCATCGGGGGTTCCTTGTCTGCTCGGCGCCCCGGTCGGGGCGCGGGTCGACCACGGCCGTCGCTCGCGCCTGGCGTGGGGAAGACCACCGGCGCCGGAAAGCCCGGGACCGGGGCCGGGCTCGGCGGCTCGCGGTGGGCGCTCCCGCTCCTGCCGGTGTTGTTGTCGTTCGGCCTAGGAGCCGGCAGCCGTCCGTTCGCCGAGCCGCTCGATAGCCATTCTGACGTAGACCGCCCCGGCGAGGTAGTACAGCGCGACCCCGAACCAGAGCAGGGCGAGGCCGAGCACCTCGGCGAGCGGCGCGACGGCCAGGCCGGTGGCGCCGAAGGTGAGCACCGGCAGGGCGACCAGCAGCACGAGGGTGGCGGCCTTGCCGACCCACACGACCTCGGGGGGCTCCACGCCGCGCCGCTTGAGCAGGGGCCAGCCGGCCAGCAGCACGACGTCCCTGGCGAGCAGCAGCAGCGCCGCCTGCCACGGCAGGACCCCCCTGACGAGCAGGGCGATCGCCACCGAGGCGATCAGCAGGCGGTCGGCGAGCGGGTCCAGCAGCTGCCCCAGCCGGCTCACCGTGCCGGTGCGCCTGGCCAGCCAGCCGTCCACCCAGTCGGTGGAGCCGACCAGGGCGGTGAGCACCAGGCCGGGGCCGTAGCTGCCGCTGGCCAGCAGCAGCGCGCAGACCGGCATGAGCAGCAGCCGGACCAGGGTGACCGCGTTGGGCGCGGTGACGATCGCCGTCGACGGGCGCCAGGCGGGTCCGAGCGGGCCGGGACCGGCCTCGCCGTCCTTCCGGGGCGGGCCGGTGCCCACCGGCGGCGGGTCGCCCGCGGGCGCCGGCCGCGCCCGCGGCTCGGTCGGGTCGCCGTCGCGCATGCCATGGAGCGTAGTCCACGCAAGCCCGGGCCGCCGGCCGGGACCCGGGGCTGGCGCCCCTAGGCGGCGGTGTGGTGCAGGGTGGCGTCCAGGACGGTGACGGCGTGCCCGGTGAGGTGGACACGGTCGCCGTGGACGGCGGTGCGGACCAGGCCGGTGCGCGCGGAGGCCTGCAGCCCGGTGAGGGGGTCGCGGCCCAGCCGCGCCGCCCAGTAGGGGGCGAGGGCGGTGTGGGCGCTGCCGGTGACCGGGTCCTCGGGGATCCCCTGGGCGGGCGCGAAGAACCGGGAGACGTAGTCGTAGCCGCCGTCGGGGTCCGCGGCGGCGGCGGTGGCGATGACCCCGCGGACGCCGTCGCGGTCGGCCAGGTGGGCCATTGCGGTGGTGTCGGGGGCGAGGCCGCGGACGGTGGCCTCGTCCTCCAGCGCGACCAGCAGGTCGCCGAGGGCGCCGGTGCGGTAGGCGGCGACGGGCCCGGCGCCGAGGGCCTCGGCGAGGCCGTCGGGGGCGGCCGCCTCGGTGGCGGGCGCCGCGGGGAAGTCCAGGGTGATGGCGCCGTCGGGGCGGCCGTGGGCGACCAGGACGCCGCTGCGGGTGCTGAAGCGGACGGTGCTCGGGGCGCCGCGGTCGGCGTGCAGGGCGTGGGCGGTGGCCAGGGTGGCGTGGCCGCACAGGTTGGTCTCGACGGTGGGGGTGAACCAGCGCAGCGCCCAGTCGGCCTCGCTCCCCTCCGGCAGCGGGTGGGCGAAGGCGGTCTCCGAGAGGTTCATCTCGGCGGCGACCCGCCGCATCCAGGCCTCGTCGGGCCAGGCGTCGCCGCCGAGCAGGCAGACGGCCGCGGGGTTGCCGGCGAACGGCCGGTCGGTGAAGGCGTCGATGACCCGGATTCGCATGGTGATAAACCCTCGACCTCAGCGTTACCGTTGGCTGAGGTGGTGGTCGGGACGGCCGGATTTGAACCGGCGACCCCCAGTCCCCCAGACTGGTGCGCTAACCAAGCTGCGCCACGTCCCGAAGCGGCCGTCAGGATATCACGGCCGCCTGGCCGCCCAGCCGCCCGCTCAGCGCCTGCGCTCGTCCTCCCTGGTCCGCACGCGCACCACCAGCCGCACCGGGGTGCCCTGGAACCCGAAGGTGCGCCGCAGGTCCCTCTCCAGGTAGCGGCGGTAGCTCGGGGCGAGCTGGCCGGTCGCGAACAGCACCAGCTCGGGCGGTGCGACCCGCGCCTGGGTGGCGTAGCGGACCTTCACCGTGCGGCCGCGTACCGGCGGCGGTGGCGTGCGCTCGGTGGCGCGCCCCAGCCACTGGTTGAGGGCGGCGGTGGGGACCCGCCGGTCGCGCTCGGCGAGCGCGCCGCCGACCAGGCCCCAGACCTTCTCGACGCCGCGGCCGGTCCGGGCCGAGACCCGCAGCAGCGGGGCCCAGTCGACGAAGTAGAGCTTGCGCTCCAGGTCGAGGTCGAACTGCCGGCGGGCCTCCTCGTCCATCAGGTCCCACTTGTTGGCCAGCAGCACCAGCGCGCAGCCGGCCTCGGCGGCGCGGACCGCCACCTTCTGGTCCTGCTCGGCGACGCCCTCGGGTGCGTCGAGCACCAGCAGGGCGACGTCGGCCCGGTCCACGGCCTCCAGGCTGCGGACGAAGGCGTAGTAGTCGGCGCCCTCGGCGCGCTGGAACGACCGCCGCATGCCGGCGGTGTCGACCAGCCGGTAGCGCCGGCCGTCGCGGATCACGGTCGAGTCGACGGTGTCGCGGGTGGTGCCCGGGGTCGGGTCGACGATCGCCAGCTCCTCGCCGGCGAGGCGGTTCAGCAGGCTCGACTTGCCGACGTTCGGCCGGCCGACGATCGCCACGGCGGGCGCCGGCGGCTCCTCGGCCACGGCCTGGCCGGTCCCGAGCCGCTCGACGATCGCGTCGAGCAGGTCCCCCGACCCGCGCCCGTGCAGGCCGGAGACGGGCAGCGGCTCGCCGAGGCCGAGCGACCACAGGTCGCCGAGCTCGGCCTCGACCGCCTCGCTGTCCACCTTGTTGGCGACCAGCAGCACCGGCACCCGCCCGCGGCGCAGGCGGGCCGCCGCGGCGGCGTCCTCCTCGGTGACGCCGACGGTGGCGTCGACCACGAACAGCAGCAGGTCGGCCTCGGCCATGGCCCGTTCGGCCTGCGCCACCACCCGGGCCTGCAGCCCGGCCGCGCGGGGCTCCCAGCCGCCGGTGTCGACCAGCTCGAAGCGCCGGCCCGACCACTCGGCCTCGTAGGCCACCCGGTCGCGGGTCACCCCCGGCTGCTCCTGGGTGATCGCCGCCCGCCGTCCGAGGATGCGGTTGACCAGGGTCGACTTGCCGACGTTGGGCCGACCGACGACCGCGACCCTGGCGGGCCGGCCGGGCGGCCGCTCGCCCTGCTGCTCGATCGCTACATCGCTTTGTCTATTCATCGTCTTAATCGATCAATTGTGCTGGGGGTGCCGAGCTTCCCGGCGGCGCCGATGACGAAGGCCTGCAGCCGCTGCCGCAGCGCCTCGCTGGCGCTCCGGCGGCCCGACCGGTCGGCGGCCGCCGCGGGCAGGTCGATGGGCGGGCCGATGACGATCCTGACCGGCGAGGCGAACGGCAGCCAGCCGAACCGCCGCCGCACCCGCTCGGTGCCGAAGATCGCCACCGGCAGCACCGGGCAGCGCTCCCGCAGGAGGACGTACGCCAGCCCGGGATGCACCGAGGCGAAGCTGCCCTCGCCCCTGGTGCCCTCGGGGAACAGGCCCAGCACCCAACCCTGCGCCAGCACCGCCGAGGTGCGGCGCAGCGCCTCGCGGTCGATGCCGCCCCGCTGCACGGGGAACTGGCCGATCAGGCGCAGGATCGCGCCGAGCGGCCAGACGAACAGCTCGGCCTTGGCCATGAAGGCGACCGGCCGCCGGACCGCCGCGGCCAGCAGCACCGGGTCCATGTTGCTGCGGTGGTTGGAGGCCAGGATCAGCGGGCCGTTCGGGGGGACCTGCGCGGCCCCCTCGACCCGCATCCGGAACCAGGCCCGCATGAGCGGCTTGACCACGACGCCCGCGACCCGGTAGGTGCGGTCGGAGCTGCCGGCCGCCGGACCGCCGGTCATCGCCGGTGTCGCGCCCTGGCCGCCTCGACCATCGTCAGGACCTGCTCGACGACCTGGTCGACGGAGCGGTCGGTGGAGTCGATCACCACCGCGTCCTCGGCGGGCCGGGTCGGCGAGGTGGCCCGCCCGCTGTCCAGCCGGTCGCGGCGGGCGAGCGCCTCGGCCGACTCGCCGCCGCCGTCGCGGTCGCCGCCGCGCCGCCGCGCCCGCTCGCTGTCGGAGGCGGTGAGGAACACCTTGACCTCGGCGGCCGGCCACACGACCGTGCCGACGTCGCGCCCCTCGACCACGATCCCGCCGAGGCTGGCCAGCGACCGCTGCAGGGCGACCAGCAGCTCCCGCACCGCCGGCACCGCGGAGACCGCCGAGACCGCGGCGTTGACCTCGGGCGAACGGAGCTCGGCGCCGGGCGGGGCGCCGTCGAGGAGCACCCGGGCGGTGGCGGTGCGGCCGGGGCCGAGCCCCAGGGTGAGGTCCACCGCCTTGGCGGCGTCGGCCACGGCCTGCGGGTCGTCGACCGGGACGCCGCGCCGCAGCAGCGCCAGCGTCAGCGCCCGGTAGGTGGCGCCGGTGTCCAGGTGGCGCAGGCCGGCGAGCTCGGCGACCCGCCGGGCGACCGTGCTCTTGCCCGACCCCGCGGGACCGTCGATGGCAACCACCAGGTCGTCCACGCCCGCCGACGGCTCCTCCTCGCCCAGCCCGGTCACCCTCACCACGTCCCTCCGGCGCGGCGCCGCGCGGTGCGGTGCCACCCGCCGGCGCCGCCGGGTGGCGGGGGGCCGGCCGCGGCGGTCGGTGCCGGGTGGGGGCAGCGGCCGCGGCGGCGGTCGTGCGACCGGAAGCGAGCCATGCCGCGCAGTCTACCGCTGGCGGCGCCGCCATCGAGCCACCAGGCGGCCGCGCCGCGGCCCCGCCCGCCCCGGCGAACTAGTGATTCATCGACTTATCGCTTTATCGCTTTGGCGCTCTAGTCCAGGGTCACGGCGGCGTCCGCCAGCGCCGCCTCGGCGCGGCGGGCCAGGACCGTGCTGCCCTTGCGCCGGCACAGGCGCAGCGCCTCCCTGAGGGCCGGGGTCGCCTCGGCCGCCCGTCCGCCGCGGCGCAGCACCTCGGCCAGGGTCATGAGCGCGTCGGCGTGCTCCTCCAGGTGGTCGGTGCGCTCGGCCAGTGCCACCGCCTGCCGGGCGAGCCGCTCGGCCTCCTCGCCGGCGCCCTGCGCGGCGAGCACCTTGGCCCGTGCCTTGCGCCACTGGAACCGCTCGGGGATGCCCAGCTCCGCGGTGGCCTCGACCTCCTCGGTGAACCGGAGGGCCTCCTCGTCGCGGCCCTGCAGGTGCAGCACCTCGGCGAGGATGGGGGCGATGGCGATGTACTGCTTGTCCCCCAGCCGCCGGCAGAGCTCGTAGGAGCGGCGCAGCTGCCGCTCGGCGGCCACCGGGTCGTCGGCGAGCGCCTCGATCTCGCCGCTGGTCAGCAGGAACAGGGAGAGGCTGAAGCGCAGGCCGAGCTCCTCGACGATCGCCCTGCCCTCGGCGAGCAGCGCCCGCGCCTCCTCGAAGCGGCCGCGCCGGGCCTCCAGCCGGGCGAGCGAGCGGAGCGTCCAGGCCTCCCAGCGGCGCCTGCCGCTGGTCTCCCCGAGCAGCTCCCGCGCGCGCCCGATGGCCTGCTCCACCGGCATCGGCCCGAAGGGGAGCGCGACCCCCAGCCTGGAGGTGGCCAGGTCGACCCTGGGAAGGTCGCCCGCCTTCCGCGCGTGGCCGATCGCGTGCTCGGCCGCCTGCGCCATCGCGGCCATGCGGCCGCGGACGTTGTGGACCTCGCCCAGCAGCAGCCAGGCCCTGGCCAGCCCGGCGTCGTCCCCCAGCCCGGTCAGGGCCGCGACCGCCCGCTCCGCCTCCTGGCCCACCTCGTCGACACCGCGCGGCTCGCGCCCGTGCACGAACCGGAGCAGGGAGCAGTCCAGGCGCACCCGCCAGGCGCGGCGGGGATCGGCGGCGAGGTCGGCCGCGCCGGCCGCCTCGGCGAGCGCCGCGTCGGCGTGCTCGATCGCGCCGGTCTCCAGCAGGGCCGAACCGAGGTCGACGAGCAGCTCCGCGCGGACTGGCGCGTCGTCGGGCAGCAGTTGGACCGCGCGCTGGAGCAGCTTGGCCACCGCCGGCAGGTCGCCCAGCGCCAGCGCCCGCCGGCCGGCCTGGGTGAGCCACCCGGCCGCCGCGCCGGCCAGCGCCCGCCCGTGGTCGTCCGGCGGCCCGAGCTCGCTGCGCAGGCGGTAGGCCTGCTCCAGGTGGTAGGCGAGCAGCTCCGGGTGCTCGCGCAGCCGCTCGCCGGCGGTCCGCTGCAGCCAGCCGGCGAAGCGCTCGTGCAGCTCGGCGCGGAGTGCCTTGGGCAGCCCGGTGTAGGCCGCGTCGCGGAGCAGCACGTGGCGGAAGCGGAACGCCTCCTGGCCGGCGACGTCGGAGGTCGCGGGGCGGACCAGCTCCCGGCGCACCAGCGCGCCCAGGCGCTGGCCGACGGCCAGCGGGTCGGCGCCGGCCGACAGCTCGGCCACCGCGTCCCGGTAGAAGGTCTGGCCGATCACGCTGGCCCTGCCGACCACGGCACGCTCCTCGTGGTCGAGCTGCTCCATGCGGGCGCTGAGCAGGGTGGCGATGCTGGTCGGCACGGGGACGACGGACAGGTCGGTGGTCGGCGCCCAGCCGCCGTCCGAGCGCACCAGCAGGCCGTCGTCGATCAGCATCCCCAGCAGCTCCTCGACGAACAGCGGGTTGCCGTCGGCGGTCTCCACGATGTGCCGCCGGGCGGCCTCGGCCAGCATGGCCTGCCCGAGGAGCTGCTCGACCAGGCGCTCGCTCTCGGCGGCGCCGAGCGGCTGCAGCAGCAGCGACGAGGCGTTGAACTTGCCGCCGCCCCAGCCCGGGCGGGCGTCCAGCAGCTCCGGACGGGCCAGGCAGCACAGCAGGATGGGGGCCTCGCGCGACCAGTCGGCGACGTGCTCGACCAGGTCGAGCAGGGTCGGCTCGGCCCAGTGCAGGTCGTCCAGCAGCACCACCAGCGGCCGGTCGCGGGCCAGCGCCTCCAGCAGCCGGCGCACCGCCCAGGGCAGCTCCTCGGGGCTGCCGCCCGGCTCGGCCAGGCCGAGCAGGCCGGCCAGCCGCTCGGCGATCGCCGCGGCACGCTCCTCGCCGGCGAGCACGGCCTCCAGCTTGGACCGGGCGGCGTCCGGCCCGTCCGCGTCGGTCAGGCCCGCCGCCGCGCGCAGCAGCTCGGTCACCGGCCAGTAGGTGATGCCGTCGCCGTAGGACAGGCAGCGGCCCCGCAGCACGGTCGCCCGCTCGCCCACCTCGGCCAGCAGCTCCGCCGCCAGCCGGGACTTGCCCACGCCGGCGGGGCCGAGCACGGTGACCAGGTGGCAGGCGCGGTCGCCGGCGGCGGCCTCGAAGGCGTCCTGCAGCAGCCGCAGGGGGCGTTCCCGACCGACCATCGGCGCGTCCAGCCGTCGTGCGTGGCCGGGGACGCCGGGGGTGACCGACAGCAGCCGGAAGGCGGCGACCGGCTGCCGTTTGCCCTTCAGCGCGAGCGGGGCGACCGGCTCGACCCCTACCGCGTCGCGGACCAGGCGCCAGGTCGGCTCGCCCAGCAGCACCTCCCCGGGGGCGGCGGCCTGCTCCAGGCGGGCGGCGACGTTGACCGCGTCGCCGAGCACCAGGGCGTCGCCGACGTCGGGGTCGCCGGCCACCACCTCGCCGGTGTTGACCCCCGTGCGCATCTCCAGCGTCACGCCCCAGTCGCGCAGCAGGTCGCGGTTCAGCCCCTCGAGCCCCGAGCGCAGCTCGGCGGCGGCGCGCACCGCCCGCAGGGCGTCGTCCTCGTGCAGCGCCGGGATGCCGAACACCGCCATGACCGCGTCACCGACGAACTTCTGCACGGTGCCGCCGTGGCGCTCCAGCACCGTCCGCATGGCCTCGAACCAGCGCGCCATGACCCGGCCGAGCGACTCGGGGTCCAGCCGCTCGCCCAGGCTGGTCGACCCGGCGAGGTCGCTGAACACCAGGGTCACGACCTTGCGGGCCTCCCGCCCGGCGGCCGCCGCCGCGATGGGCGTGCCGCAGCCGAGGCAGAACCTGGCCCGCGTCGGGTTCTCCTCGCCGCACACCGCACAGGCCACCATGCCAAGAGTCTAGGCCAGGCCGGCCACGGCCAGGCCGTGGCGGCCAGGGCGGCGGCGGGCACGCCGGCCTGGCGCATGCCGCCCTGCGGCGCCGCCTGTGCGTGCGACACTGCCGCCATGCCAGGGACCGACCGTGAGCGGCGGCGCTCGACCTTCGACGAGGCCGCCGAGCTGTACGACCGGACCCGGCCGGGCTACCCGGCGGCGCTGTTCGAGGACCTGGCGCGGCTGGCCGGCGTGGGGCCGGGCTGCCGGGTGCTGGAGGTCGGGCCCGGGACCGGGCAGGCGACCGTGCCGCTGGCCGAGCGCGGCTGCCGGATCGTCGCCGTGGAGCTGGGCGAGCACCTCGCCGCGGTCGCCCGGCGCAGGCTCGCCCGCTTCCCCGCGGTCCAGGTCGTCACCGCGGCCTTCGAGGACTGGCCGTTGCCGGCTGAGCCGTTCGACCTGGTCCTGGCGGCGACCGCGTTCCACTGGATCGACCCGGTGGTGCGCGTCGCCAAGGCCGCCGACGCGCTGCGGCCCGGCGGGGCGCTGGCGACCATCGCCACCCACCACATCGCCGGCGGTGACCTGGCGTTCTTCGACGAGGCCCAGGCCTGCTACGAGCGCTGGGACCCCGAAACCCCGCCCGGCGGCGCGCGGCTGCCGTCCGCCGCCGAGGTCCCTTCCTCCGGTGAGGAGCTCGACCGCTCGGGCCGCTTCGGCCCCGCGGTGTTCCGCCGCTACGAGTGGGAGCGGTCGTACTCCACCGCCGGCTACCGCGGGCTGCTGCTCACCCACTCCGGCCACCGCGCCCTCCGGCCCGCCGCCCAGGCCGGCCTGCTCGACTGCATCGCCGCCCTGATGGACGCCGGCTTCGGCGGCCGCATCACCAAGCGCCACCTGACCGAGCTGCGGGTCGCCCACCGCCGCGCCGCCTAGCCAGCCCCGTCCCGGCGCGGCCGGGCAGGTGGCAACCCACGGCCCCCGGCGGTCCCGTCCCGGCGGGGCGGGTCGCCGCCCATGGCCCCGGCGGTCCCCGTCCCGGCCCGGGAGGTCGCCGCCCATCGCGGATCCTGGCCCGCCGTCGGCGCCGCGCGCCGGCGCCGTGACGGCGGGCGGCGGTCAGGGGGCGCCGGTGCCCTCGTGGGCGGCCCAGCCGGCGCCCGAGAGGGCGGCGAGCGCGGCGGCGGCCGCCTCCCGGCCGGCGACCCAGATGCGCAGCGCGCCGCTGCCGCCCTGCAGCTCGTGGTCGATGGCCAGGTCCTCGACGTTGACGCCGGCGGCGCCGAGGGCGCGGAACACCGCGGCGAGGCTGCCCGGCCGGTCGGGGACGTGCACCACGACCTCGCGCAGGCCGCGCGGCGAGGCGCCCGGCTTGGTCGGGATCCGCAGGCGCGCGGCGCGGGCGGCCACCAGCTCCTCCCGGAGGCCGGCGCGGTCGCCGGCGGCGATCAGCTCGCGCAGCACGTCCAGGCGCTTGGCCAGCACGTCCAGGGCGGCCACGATGCTGGGGCCGTTGGTGGCGCAGATGTCGACCCAGACGTCGGGGTCGCTGGCGGCCACCCGGGTGGTGTCCCTGAAGCCGCTGGCGACCAGGCGGCGGAGGGCGGCCGGGGACTCGACCTGGGCCACCGCGCCCATCAGGGCGGTGGCGGCGAGCTGGGGCAGGTGGCTGGCGAAGGCGGCCACCTGGTCGTGCAGGTCGGGGTCGAGCATCAGCGGCCGGCCCCCGAGGTCGCGCACGAAGGCCGTCAGCCGCCGCAGCGCCTGGTGGTCGACGTGGGCGGCGGGGGTCAGCACCCACGCCGCGCCGTGGAACAGGTCGGCCCTGGCCGCCATGGCGCCGCGCTCCTCGGAGCCGGCCATGGGGTGGCCGGGGATGACCCGCCGAAGGTTTGTGGATGACCTCTCAAGTTCCGCTAGAAGGTGTGACTTGGTGCTGCCGACGTCGGTGAGCACCGCCGTCGGGTTGACGGCGTGGGCGCGGGCGAGCACGGCGGCCAGCGCCCGCACGGGGGTGGCCGCGACCACCAGGTCGGCGCCCTCGGCCGCCTCCTCCACCGTGCGAGCCCTGCTGGTGATCGCCTCCCGGTCCAGGGCGTCGCGCAGCTCGCGGCGGTCGCGGTCGGCGCCGACCACCTCGGCGACCCCTGCGGCCCGCGCGGCCAGCCCGACCGACGCGCCGAGCAGCCCGGTGCCGACGATCGCCAGCCGCCGTGGCCAGCCGCCTGTGGGGGTCATCGGGCCTGTCGGGCTCATCGGGTCACTCCGGGAGGTCGTCGCGCAGGTGCCTGGCGTCGTGCAGGTAGACGTGGCGCAGGCTGGCCCGCTGGCGGGTCGAGTAGCAGTGGATCAGGACGCGGATGGTGCGCGGGTTGCCGCCGGTCACGTCGAGCTCGCGGGCGCAGAGCAGCGGCACGTCGCCGAGGCCGAGCGAGCGGGCGGCCAGCGCCGGGAACTCGCTGCGCAGGTCCCTGGTGGCGGTGAAGATGATGGAGACGAGCTGGTCGTGCTCGACGCCGTTGCGCTCCAGCAGGGCGGCCAGCAGCTCGCGGGTGCGTTCCAGCAGCGCCGCACGGGCGTCGAGGTCGACCGTGGTCGCGCCCCGCAGCGCGACCAGCCGCTCGGCGGTCACCCGCGCCCCCCGCGCCAGACGACAAAGCGATAAGTCGCCTTGTCGATAAAGCGCTTCATAGGCCGACCGCCTGGTAGAGGCTGCGGACCTCGTCGGGGCGCAGCGCCCGGAACTCCCCCGGTCCCAGGCCGGTCAGCCGGATCGGGCCGACGGCGGTGCGGACCAGCCGGCGGACCGGGGCGCCGACCGCGTCGAGCAGCCGCCGCACCTCCCGGTTGCGCCCTTCGACGAGGCCCAGCTCGATCATGCGGCGCCGGCCGGAGCCGGCGACCACCCGCACCCTGACGGGCCTGGCCACGCCGTCCTCCAGCTCGACGCCCCGGCGCAGCTTCGCCGGGGCGGCCGCGGGCAGCCGCTCGACCTCGGCCAGGTAGCGCTTCTCGACGCCGTAGCGGGCGTGGGTGAGCCGGTAGGCCAGGGGGCCGTCGTTGGTGAGCAGCAGGAGGCCCTCGGTGTCGCGGTCCAGGCGCCCGACCGGGAAGACCCGCGGCTGGTCCGGCACCAGGCCGACGACCGTCGGGCGCCCGGACGGGTCGGCCGCGGTGGTGATGACGCCGGCCGGCTTGTTGAGCAGCCAGTAGCGGCGCCGCTCGTCGAGCACGATGCGGGAGCCGTCGACCGTGACCCGGTCGCGGGATGGGTCCACCCGGCGGCCGAGGTCCTGGACGACCTCGCCGTCCACCGCGACGCGGCCGGCGCGGACCAGCTCCTCCACCCCGCGCCGCGAGCCGAGCCCGGCGGCGCTCAACGCCTTGTTGAGCCGTAGCACCCGCCCCGCGTCCTCGGCCTCCCCCGCCACCGGCCGCCGCTCGGGCGCCGTCCCACCGGCGCCACGCCTGCCCGCCGACCCACCACCCTTGGCCGTAGGCCCGCCACCGGCGCCCCTGGCCGCCCGCCCGCCACCGGTACCCCTGACCGCCGACCCGCCACCGCGACCGGCACCGCCTGCCGGCGACCCGCCACCGGCGGCCCTCGCCGGCGTACCGCCACCGCGACCAGCGCCGCTGGCCGGCGACCCGCGACCGGCACCGCCTGGCGGCCTCCCACCGCCGGCGGCCCTGGCCGGCGACCCACCGCCGGCGGCGCGGCGGGGGCGGGCGGAGCCGGCGGCGGCACGCCGGTCCCGGGCGCCCTCCACGGGGGCGTCGGACCTCGGCCGCCTGGCCCGGCCGGATGGGCTCACGGCTGCTGCTCCTGGAGCTCGACCAGGTCGACCCCCTCCGGCAGGTAGTCCTTGATGGGGGGTAGCTGGTCGAGGCTGTTCAGCCCGAGCTGCTCGAGGAACGCGGGGGTGGTGCCGTACAGGCTGGCCTGCCCGGGCCCGTCGTCGCTGCCGACCTTCTGGATCAGCCCGTGGGCCAGCAGCGTGCGGAACACCCCGTCCACGTTGACGCCGCGCACGGCGGCGACCTGGAAGCGGGTCACCGGCTGGCGGTAGGCGATCACCGCCAGCGTCTCCTGCGCGGCGCGGGTGAGCCGGCTCTGCTGCCCGGCGCGGAGGAACGCCTCGACGGCCTCGACGGTGGCCGGGCTGGTGTACAGCCGCCAGCCTCCCGCGATCGCCCGCAGCACGAAGCCCCGGCCGTCGCGGGCGTACTCCCCCGCCAGCTCGACCAGCAGCTCCTCCACCTGGGACAGCCGGGCGCCGACCACCTCGGCGAGCACGCCGCCGGGGACCGGCTCGTCGGCGACCAGCAGGATCGCCTCCAGGTTGCGCCGCACCCAGCCGCGGTCGTCCAGCTCGGCGTCCTCGAACGCCTCGTCGGGCGGCCACGGGTCCCCGCCGGCATGGACCCCGAGGCCGCCGGGCGCGGGCCCGGGGGCCACGCCGACCTCCGGCGCCCGGCCGCCGGGCGCGGGCTCCGGTCCCGCGCCACCCGCGGGCTCGGGACCGGCGGCGCGGTCGGGCTCGGGCGGGTCGGGCGCTGGTCCTGCGGCGGTGGTGTCGGTCATGTGGGCTCCTCGACCATGATGGCGGTCGGCTCGGGCACCTCGCCGCCGGTCCAGTGGACGGCGATGTCCCCGAAGGTGGCCGTCTGCTCGATCTCGACCCACGATCGCTTGTACAGCTCCAGGAGGGCAAGGAGGGCGACGACCACCTCGATCGGCAGGGCCCGGGTGCCGACCAGCTCCTCGAAGCTGCTGCTGCCACGCTGGCGCAGGCGCTCGGCCAGCTCCGCGACCGCCTCGGCGACCGAGAGCTTCGGCGGCGCGATGTGCGCGGTGGCGACCTCGGGCGCTGGCACGGGGGTGAGCGCGGCGGCCGCCATGCGGGCCAGCTCCTCGGGCTCGACGCCGGCCAGCAGGTCGGGGGCGATCCCCCTCAGGACGTCCTCGGCGCCGACCCGGCGCGGGACGTGGGCGGCCTGCCGGGCCAGGCGGGCGGCGAACAGCTCGGCCACCTGCTTGTACGCCCGGTACTGGAGCAGGCGCGCGAACAGGAGGTCCTGTTCCTCCAGCGCCGACTCGGCCTCGTCGGGGTCGGCGTCCGGCGCCGGCAGCAGGCGGGCGGCCTTCAGCTCGAGCAGGGTGGCGGCGACCACCAGGAACTCGGTCGCCACCTCCAGGTTGAGCTGCCGCATCCGGCGGACCTCCGCCAGGTAGTCCTCGGTGATGCGGGACAGCGACACCTGCCAGATGTCCACCCGCTGGCGCGCGATCAGGTGCAGGAGCAGGTCGAACGGCCCCTCGAACACCTCGGTCCTGACCACGTAGCCCATATGTCAACTTATCTACTTGTCGCTGAATCGACCCGTCCACCCGGAGCGGCGGGCCGGCCGATGGTAGCCAGCGCCCGCCGTCGCGGACAACGCGCGGCCCGCCACGGGCGGCCCGGGCCCGTCGCGCCGACCCGGCCCGGGCACGGCGTTGCGGCGTGGTATGGTCCATCGACTGCACGTCCATCATCCCAGACGGAAACGCGCTGTCGCGGTTCCACCGGCGGGATGCCACCCCTGCGCCTGGTCCGCCCGCGTGCCCGCCGGCCCGGGGCATGCGCCCACGAGCACGAGGTCGCAGGCGCGATGCGCTGGACACGGCTGTTCGCACCAACCCTCAGGGAGAACCCCGGCGGCGCCGACTCCGCCAGCCACCGGCTGCTGCTGCGGGCCGGCTTCATCCGCCAGCTCATGGCCGGCCACTACTCGCTGCTGCCACCGGCCGTGCGGGTGCGGGCCAAGATCATCGAGGTCATCCGCGAGGAGATGAACCGCATCGGCGGCCAGGAGTTCCTGCTGCCGGCGATGCACCCCGCCGAGGTCTGGCAGCGCAGCGGCCGCTGGGCCGCCATGGGCGAGGAGATGTTCCGGCTGCGCGACCGCAAGGGCGCCGAGCTCGCCCTCGGCATGACCCACGAGGAGATCTTCACGCTGCTGGCGCTGGAGCTGAGCTCCTACCGCGACCTGCCGCAGATCTGGTACCAGGTCCAGACCAAGTTCCGCGACGAGCCCCGCCCCAAGTCCGGCCTGCTGCGGGTGCGGGAGTTCACCATGAAGGACTCCTACAGCTTCGACCTGGACGAGGCCGGCCTGGACCGTTCCTTCGACCTGCACCACGAGGCGTACCGCCGCATCTTCGAGCGCCTGGCCATCCCCTACGTCCCGGTCGAGGCGTCCAGCGGGACGATGGGCGGGACCGTCTCCACCGAGTTCATGGCCCCCGCGGAGGCGGGCGAGGACGACATCGTCCGCTGCCCCAACGGCGACTACGCCGCCAACGTCGAGAAGGCCACCTCGCCGGTGGCCCCGGTCGACGACCCCGCCGAGGTGCCGCCCACCGAGCGCTTCGCCACCCCGGGCGTGCAGACGATCGCCGACCTGGAGGCGCCGCCCTACGGCGTGCCCGGCGAGCGCCAGGTCAAGACCCTCACCTACGTCCTGGACGGCCGGCTCACCCTGGTGCTGCTGCGCGGCGACCACGCCCTGGTCGAGCAGAAGCTGGTCGACCAGACGGGCGCGGCGTCCATCCGCCCGGCCCATCCCGACGAGGTCAGGGCCGCGCTCGGCGCCTCCCCCGGCAGCCTCGGCGCGGTCGGCGTCACCGGCCTGCCGGTGATCGCCGACGCCGCGCTGCAGGGCCGCCGCGACCTGGTCACCGGCGCCAACGAGGACGGCTTCCACCTGCGCCACGTCGACGTCGAGCGCGACGTCGGCGTCACCCGCTGGGCCGACCTGCGCCGCGTCCGCGCCGGCGACCCCTGCCCGCGCTGCGGCCAGCCGCTGGAGCTGCTGCGGGCGATCGAGGTCGGCCACATCTTCAAGCTCGGCCGCAAGTTCAGCGTGGCGCTGGGCGCCAGCGTGCTCGACGACCAGGGCAAGGCGCGCACGCCCATCATGGGCAGCTACGGGATCGGCGTGGAGCGGGCGATGGCCGCGATCGTCGAGGTCCACCACGACGAGGCCGGCATCGTCTGGCCGTTCCAGGTCGCCCCCTTCCAGCTCGCCGTGGTGCCGCTGGCCCGTGGCGGCGGCCGCGCCGCCGAGGTCGCCGAGCGCCTCTACGCCGAGCTGGCCGCCGCCGGGGTCGAGGTGCTGATCGACGACCGGCCCGACCACCCCGGCGCCAAGCTCACCGACGTGGAGCTGGTCGGGATCCCCTACCGCCTGGTGGTCGGCCCCCGCGGCCTGGCCGACGGCGTGGTGGAGCTCACCACCCGCCGCACGGGCGAGACCGTCCGGATCCCCGTCGACCAGGCGGTCGCCCAGGTCGGCGAGGTGATCGCCAACGCCAGGGCCAAGCCGATCGGCGTCCAGGACCTCAGATGAGGCCGACCAGCCCGTAGAGGAAGCGGGTGATCCCGCGGAACAGCGGCGACAGCAGGTTCGGCGCCAGGATCAGCAGGCCGAGCAGCAGGAAGATCCCGTACTGGTCGAGGAAGTAGACGATGTTCTGGCGCGACGGCGGCAGGAAGATCGACAGCAGCCGTGAGCCGTCCAGCGGCGGGATCGGCAGCAGGTTGAACACCCCGAGCACGACGTTGAGCAGCACCAGCATCTCCAGGAGCCTCAACCTGAAGTCGACCTGGAAGCCGTCGAAGGCGGAGCCGGCGTAGAGCAGCCGCAGCGCGACCACCGCCGCCAGCGCCAGCACGAAGTTGGCGGCGGGGCCGGCCAGGCCCACCAGGGCCGCCCCCCAGCGCCGGTTGTGGAGGTGCATCGGGCTGAACTGCACCGGCCGGCCCCAGCCGATCCCGGCCAGGACGAGGGCGATGCTGCCGAGCGGGTCGAGGTGCGAGATCGGGTTGAGGGTGAGCCGACCCTGGGAGCGGGGGGTGTTGTCGCCCTGGAGCGTGGCCGCGGCGGCATGGCTGAACTCGTGGAAGGTGATCCCGACGATCACGGCGATCACGAAGGCGAAGAACAGCTGCGGATCGTCGCGCAGCCACAGCAGGGGTGAGCCCACGCCAACCTCGTTCTGGGGTAAGGATCCGGCGATCCCGGCGGCGCCGTTCGGCGGCTACCCTAGCACGGGCCCAGCGATCAGGCGCCGACGACCTCGTGGACCAGCGGCGGCACCCGGCTCGGCCGGTCGCTCCAGCGCAGCGCGGCCAGCAGGCCCTCCGCGGCCGCCCGGGCGGCCGCCTGGTCGCGGGCGAGGATGCGGCCGATCGGCTGGCCGGCGGCGACCCGGTCGCCGAGCTTGACGTCCAGCTCGACCGCCACCGCCGGGTCGACCTGGTCATCCTTGCGCTGCCGTCCGGCGCCGAGGGCGGCGGCGACCTGGCCGACCTCCTCGGCGTCGACCGCCTCCAGCCAGCCGCCCGCGGGCGCCTCGACCTCCATGGCGACCGGGGCCTGCGGGAGGAGCGAGAGGTCGTCGGCGACCCTCGGGTCGCCGCCCTGCGCGGCCACGAAGGCGCGGAACCGCTCCAGGCCGGCGCCGCTGTCCAGGGCCCGCTCGGCGTTGCGGCGCCCCTCCTCGGGGTCGGCGGCGACGCCCGCCAGCGCCGCCAGGTGACCCGTCAGGGTGAGGCAGAGGTCGAGGAACCGCCCCGGGCGCTCCCCCCGCAACGCCTCCACCGCCTCGCGCACCTCGACGGCGTTGCCGACCAGCTCCCCCAGCGGCTGGTCCATGTCGGTCACCAGGGCCGCGGTGCGGCGCCCGCCGGCCTGGCCGAGGTCGACGCAGAGCCGCGCCAGCGCCACCGCGGCGGCGGTCTCGCGCATGAACGCCCCCGAGCCGGTCTTGACGTCCAGCAGGATGCAGCCCGCGCCGCCGGCCAGCTTCTTGCTCATCACGCTGGAGGCGATCAGGGCGACGTCGCCGACGGTGGCGGTGACGTCGCGCAGGGCGTAGATCGCCTTGTCCGCGGGGACCAGGTCGGCGGTCTGCGCGGCGACCGCGAGCCCGATCCGCTCGACCTGGTCGAGCAGCTCCTCGGCGCCGAGGCCGACCCGGAAGCCGGGGATCGACTCCAGCTTGTCGAGCGTGCCGCCGGTGTGGCCGAGGCCCCGCCCCGACAGCTTCACCATCTGCAGGCCGAGCGCGGCCGCCAGCGGCCCCACCACCAGGGTGGTGCCGTCGGCGACCCCGCCGGTGGAGTGCTTGTCGACCGTCGGGCCGGTCAGCCGGCCGAGGTCCAGCCGGTCGCCGGAGGCGACCATCGCCTCGGTGAGGGTCTCGGCCTCGCGCCTGCTGAAGCCGCGCAGGTAGCCGGCCATGAGGAAGGCGGCCATCTGGTAGTCGGGCAGCTCGCCGGCGGCGTAGGCGAGCACGAACGCGCGCAGCTCGGCGGCGGGGACCTCGCCGCCGTCGCGCTTGCGGGCGATCACGTCGACCGCGCGCAGGTTCCTGCTCACCGGGGCACCCCCCTGGGGTTCCCCGGACCCCTCCGGGTCCACCGGGGCACCCCCCTGGGGTTCCCCGGACCCCTCCTGGTCCACCGGGGCACCCCCCTGGGGTTCCCCGGACCCCTCCGGCTCACCGGAGGCGGGCCCGGCCGGTCACCGTCCCGAGAGCCGCTTGACCACGGTCGCCTCGGCGCCGTCGCGCTCCAGCTCCGAGAGGACCTGGGCGAGCGCCTCGCGGACGATCCGGCCCCGGTCGACCGCGATGCCGTGCTCGCGGCGCAGCAGCAGGCGGGCGTTCTCCAGGTCGACGAGCTCCTCGGCGGTGCAGTAGAAGGTCACCTTCTCGTCGTGCCGCTGGCGCCCGCTCGGCACCCGCTCGGCCGGCTGCCGCTCGTCCTGCTGGTCCCGTTCGGCGGGCTGCTCGGCCCCCCTGGCCCCCCGGCCCTTGTCGATCGAGGTGACGCGGAACAGCTCGTCGGCTCCGGGCAGGCTGGCCCGACCCTTCATGACGCCAGTACCTCCTTGGCCAGCTCGCGGTACGCGACCGCCCCCGACGACGAGCCGGCATAGGTCAGGATGCTCTCACCGGCCACCGGTGCCTCGGCGAACCGGATCGTCTTGGCGATGATGGTCCGGAAGACGCGGCCGCCGAAGGCGTCCTCGACCCGTCCGAGCACCTCGCGTCCGTGGACCGTCCGGGAATCGTACATGGTGGCGAGGATGCCGACGATCTCCAGGTCGGGGTTGAGCCGCTCCCGCACCTTCTCGATGGTGTCCATCAGCAGGGCCATGCCCCGCAGCGCGAAGTACTCGCACTCCAGCGGGATCAGCACCCCGTCGGCGGCGGTCAGCGCGTTCACGGTCAGCAGGCCGAGGCTGGGCGGGCAGTCGATCAGGATCTGGTCGTAGCGCTTGCGCAGCGGCCGCAGCACCCGCAACAGCGCCTGCTCGCGGGCGACCTCGCCCACCAGCAGCACCTCGGCGGCGGCGAGGTCGATGTTGGAGGGCAGCAGGTCCACTCCCTCGAGCTTGGTGTGCTCGATGGTCCCCTTGGGGTCCCCCTTGGGGTCCATGAGCAGGTTGTAGATCGTCTGGTCGAGCGCGAGCGGGTTGAGCCCGAGGCCGACCGACAGGGCGCCCTGCGGGTCCATGTCGACCAGCAGCACCCTGCAACCCTGCTCCGCCAGGGCGGCGCCCAGGTTGATCGCGGTGGTGGTCTTGCCGACCCCGCCCTTCTGGTTCGCGAGGGCGATGACCTTCCCCATGTTCCGGCACCTCCGGGCCGCCCGGCGTTCGATCACCAAGACGCTTTGTCTACTAATCGCTAGGGCGTTAGGTCGCCCTAGCGCTTCGTCGCTGTAGGGATCGGTCGATGTAGTGACGGGTCCACGAGTCGCCTCGTCGACCTGAGGCGGCCGCATCTTACTCAGGCCGCCAGGGTCGAGAAAGTCCACCGCCGAAAATGTGGACGCCCCCGTACCGACCACGCTCCGCGTTCAACCACGCTCCGTGGCCGCCCCCGGCACGCCTGGAACTCACCCGTGCGAGAATTGTGGATAACCCTTCAACCACCTCGCCGGGGAGGCGGCCGCCGTTGGGGAACGTGGGCCGGTACGATCCCCGGATGCGCGACCACGAACGGCTCGACGCCGAGATCGCCGCGCACTACGCCGAGGTGCCGGAGCGGGACCGGCTGACGCGCGGTCACTGGGTCCTGGAGCGCGAGCGGACCTGGGAGCTGTTGGGACGCCACCTCCCGCCCCCGCCGGCGGTGGTCCTGGACGTCGGCGGGGCCGCGGGCGTCTACGCGCTGCCGCTCGCCGAGCGCGGCTACGAGGTGCACCTGGTCGACCCGCTGGCGCGGCACGTGGAGCAGGCGCTGGGCGCCTCCGCCGGCCAGCCGGCCGCGCCCCTGGCGAGCGCCACGGTCGGCGACGCGCGGCGGCTCGAACGCCGCGACGCCAGCGCCGACGCCGTGCTCCTGCTCGGCCCCCTCTACCACCTGACCGGCCGGGCCGACCGGGTCGCCGCGCTGGGCGAGGCACGGCGCGTGCTGCGCCCCGGCGGCGTGGTGGCGGCGGCGGCGATCTCGCGGTTCGCGTCGACCTACGACGGGTTGCTGCGCGGCTTCCTCGACGAGCCCGGGTTCGAGGCGATCGTCGAGCGCGACGTCCGCGAGGGCCAGCACCGCAACCCGACCGGGCGGCCGCAGTGGTTCACCACCGCCTACTTCCACCTGCCCGACGAGCTCGGCCGCGAGGTCGCCGACGCCGGCCTGCGGCTGCAGGCGCTGGTGGCCGTGGAGGGGCCCGGCGGGATCCTCCCCGACGCCGGGGAGCGCCTGGCCGACCCGGCCCGCCGCGAGCGGTTCCTGGCCGCCATCCGGCGGGTCGAGGCGGAGCCGAGCCTGCTGGGGGCGAGCCCCCACCTGCTCGCCGTCGCCACCGGCCGGGCTGAGCCGCCCGATCATCCAGGCGCCGTGGAGGCGCCGCCGGTCGGGGGAGCGGCCGCCCACATCCGGTCGGTGGGCACCGTCGCCCACGCCAGGCTGGGCGAGGGGTCGGCGTCCACCGGGTGAGCGGGCCTGCACCTGGCCGGCGTGCCACCGAAGGCGTCGCTCAGCGGTCGCGGAGGTCGGCGGCGAACGAGCGTCCGGGCCCGGGCGGGTCGACGCCGAACACCTCGGCGACGGTGGCGCCGAGGTCGGCGAAGGTGCCGCGGTCGGCGAGCCGCCGTCCCGCCGTCCCGCCGGGGCTGAACGCCACCATGGGGGTCAGCTCCCGGGTGTGGTCGGTGCCCGGCGCCGTCGGGTCGCAGCCGTGGTCGGCGGTGAGGAACAGCCAGTCGTCCTCCCCCAGCTCGGCCACCACCTCGGGCAGGCGGGCGTCGAGGCGCTCCAGGCAGTGGGCGTAGCCGGTGGCGTCGCGCCGGTGGCCGTAGACCATGTCGAAGTCGACCAGGTTGGCGAACACCAGCGTCGGGCCGTCGGCCTGGCGCAGGAACGCGACGGTGGCGTCCAGCGAGCTCTCGTTGTCGCCGGTGTGGTCGGAGCCGCTGAGGCCGCGGCGGGAGAAGATGTCCTCGATCTTGCCGACCCCGAGGGTCCGGACGCCGGCCTTCTCGAGCGCCTCCAGCACGGTCGGGCCCGCCGGGGGCAGGGCGTAGTCGCGCCGCTCCTTGGTCCGGAAGAACGACCCGGGCTCGCCGTCGAACGGCCGCGCGATCACCCGCCCGACCGCGTGCTCGCCGCGGAGCAGCGCGCGCGCCCGCTCGCACCAGGCGTAGAGCTGGTCGAGGGGGACCACCCGCTTGTGGGTGGCGATCTGGAACACCGAGTCCGCCGAGGTGTAGACGATCGGCTTGCCGCTGGCCAGGTGCTCGGTGCCGAGCTCCTTGATGATCTCGGTGCCGGAGGCGGGCTTGTTGCCGAGCACGCCGCGGCCGATGGCGGCGCTGAAGGCGTCGATCACCTCGGCCGGGAACCCGTCGGGGTAGGTCGGGAACGGCGCGTCCAGCACCACCCCCATCATCTCCCAGTGGCCGGTGGTGGTGTCCTTGCCGGCCGACCGCTCGGCCATGCGGGCGACCACCGCGGCCGCCGGGTCGACGGCCGGCACGCCGGCGATCGCGGTGAGGCGCCCGACCCCCCAGGCGCCGAGGGTCGGCAGCGCCAGCCCGCCGACGGCGGCGGCCGCGTGCCCGATGGTGTCGGCGCCCTGGTCGCCGTAGGCGGCGGCGTCGGGCGCCTCGCCGACGCCGAGCGAGTCGCAGACCAGGACGACGACCTTCCGCGGCCGGTTCACCAGCTCACGACCTGCCCCGCTGCCGCTTGCAGTCGAGGCAGAGGCGGGCGGCGGGCAGCGCGTCCAGGCGCTCGTCGGCGATCGGCCGGCCGCAGTTGTCGCAGGTCCCGTAGGTGCCGGCGTCCATGCGGTCCAGCGCGTGCTCGACGTCGCGCAGGGTGTCGCGCAGGCTCCGCACGAGGGTGAGGAGGCTGGCCCGCTCGGCGGCGGCCTGGCCGGCGTCCGCGAAGCCCTCGTTCAGGTCCGGGTTCTCGATCCCCTCGGCATCGCGGCGGGCGCCGAGGTCGTCGAGCTGGCGCCGGATCTCGCCGCGCTCGCTCTCGAGCCGCTCCCGCAGCCGGTCCACGGTCTGCTGGTCCATCCCGGTCCTCCGTCACTCCTGATTCACCCCGCCGCCGCCGGGCCAAGCGCAGGAAACCCCCAGGCGGGCAGGGTTGAAGGCTACACGGATTGGCGACCCGGCGGGTGAGGGCGCTTCGGGCCGTTCGCCTGCCCGGACGCTACCCGCCGCCGGGGCGGGCGCGCGCCCGCGGGTGGGCGCGCAGGTAGACCTCGCGGAGGTGGTCCTGGGTGACCCGGGTGTAGACCTGGGTGGTCGCCAGGCTGGCGTGGCCGAGCAGCTCCTGCACGCTGCGGATGTCGGCGCCGCCGGCGAGCAGGTGGGTGGCGAACGAGTGGCGCAGGACGTGCGGGGAGACCTCCGCCTCCAGCCCGGCGTGCCTGGCGTGCCGGCGCAGGATCTTCCAGCAGCCCTGCCGGCCCAGCCGGGTGCCCTGGGCGTTGAGGAACAGCGCCGGCCCGGAGCGGGACGCGGCCAGCAGCGGCCGCGCGCGCACCAGGTAGGCGTCGAGGGCGCGCCTGGCGGCACGCCCCACCGGCACCAGGCGCTCCTTGGAGCCCTTGCCGAACGCGCGCAGCAGGCCCTCGTCGAGGTCGAGGTCGTCGACGTCCAGGGCGGTGGCCTCGCTCACCCGCAGGCCGGCCGCGTAGAGGGTCTCCAGCAGCGCCCGGTCGCGCAGGGCGAGCGGGTCGTGGCCGGCGACGGCGCCCAGCAGCGCCTCCACCTGCTCGACGGAGAGCGCCTTGGGGAGGGTCGCGGGGACCTTGGGGGTGCCGAGGTCCCGGGAGGGGTCGGCGCCGGCCAGCCGCTCGCGGACCAGGAACCGGTGGAAGCCGCGTACGGCGGCCAGGCAGCGGGCGATGCTCGCCGGCCGGTAGGGCGTGCCGGCCGGGGTGCTGCCGGTCCGCAGGGCGCCGAGGAACGCCACCAGGTCGGCCTCGCCGGCGCCCGCGGGGTCGTCGATCCCGCGCTGCGCCAGCCAGCCGGCGTAGCGGTGCAGGTCGCGCCGGTAGGCGCCGAGCGTGTTGGCGGCGAGGCCGCGTTCGACGGCCAGGTAGTCGAGGTAGCGGCGCACCGCCGCGCCGGCGGCCGGCCCGACCGGCGCGGTCGCCACCCCACCGGGCGGCGGCACGGCCGGCTCTAGCCCGTGCCGGGGGCCAGCTCGGCCAGGGGCCGCCAGTCGAGCCCGTGGGCCTCCGCGACCTGCTGGTGGGCGAGCTCGCCGTGGTAGACGTTGACGCCCTTGCCCAGCGGCGGGTCGGCCCGGACGGCGCCGTCGAGCCCGGCCGAGGCGATCGCGACCGCGTAGGGCAGGGTGACGTTGGTGAGGGCGTAGGTGGAGGTGTGCGGCACCGCCCCCGGCATGTTGCCGACGCAGTAGTGCACCACGCCGTCGACTACGTAGGTCGGCTTGGAGTGGGTGGTCATCCGCGAGGTCGCGAAGCAGCCGCCCTGGTCGATCGAGACGTCGACCAGCACCGCGCCGCGCTTCATGCCGTGCACGTGCTCCTCGGTGACCAGCCTTGGCGCCTTGGCGCCGGGGATCAGCACCGAGCCGATCACCAGGTCGGCCTGGAGCACCAGCTCCTCGATGGTCTGGCGGTTCGACATCAGGGTGACGATGCGGCCCTTGTGGATCTGGTCGACGTAGCGGAGCTTGTCGACGTTCTTGTCGAGCAGGGTGACCTCGGCCTCCATGCCCTGGGCGATCCAGGCGGCGTTCTGGCCGGCCATGCCGCCGCCGAGCACCAGCACCTTGGCGGCCGCGACCCCCGAGACGCCGCCCATCAGCACCCCGCGGCCGCCCGACTCCCGCTCCAGCAGGTGGGCGCCGACCTGGGGGGCCATGCGGCCGGCGACCTCGCTCATGGGCGCCAGCAGCGGCAGCCGGCCGTCCGGCAGCTCGACCGTCTCGTAGGCCACGGCGGTGGTGCCGCTGTCCAGCAGCGCCTCGGTCACCTCGCGGCCGGCGGCCAGGTGGAGGTAGGTGAACAGCACCTGGTCCTTGCGCAGGCGGTGGAACTCCTCGGGGACCGGCTCCTTCACCTTGAGGATGAGGTCGGCCGCCCCCCAGACCTCGTCGGCGGTCTCGAGCACGACCGCGCCGGCCTTGCGGAACTCCTCGTCGGTGATGGAGCTGCCGAGTCCGGCGCCCTCCTCGACCACCACCCGGTGGCCGGCGTCGGCCAGCTCGAGGACACCGCCAGGCGTGATCGCGACCCGGTACTCGTGGTCCTTCAGCTCGCGCGGGATGCCAACGTCCATGCTGCGCGTCCCTTCCGCCCGGCCCGGCCCCTCGTCGGGCCACCGGGCCCAGTCTACCCGGGGCGTGCGGCGGCCCGGCGCCCGGGGGCGTCGGGCGGTGGCCGGCCCGCCTGGTCGGGCGCCCACCTCCCGGCCAGCTTGAGCCCGTAGAGGCCGAGCGCGACCAGGGTCTTGGAGTCGCCGGGGGGCCGGCGCGTGGCCAGCTCCAGCGCCTCCTCGTACGGCACCCGCACCACCTCCAGCCCCGCCTCCTCCCAGTCGCGGTCCGGCGGGGTGCCGGCGATCGGGCGCGCGCCCTCCACCAGGTACAGGTCGACCACCTCGTCGCTCCAGCCGGGGGTGGTGTAGAAGCTCACCAGCCAGGTCAGCGTGCCCCCCTCCACCTGCAGCTCCTCGGCCAGCTCGCGGCGGAGGGTCTGCTCGACCGACTCCCCGCGGGTGTCGTACTTGCCGGCCGCGACCTCCAGGACCCGGCCGCCGACCGGGTGCCGCCACTGGTCGACCAGCAGCACCCGGCCCTGCTCGTCCACCACCAGCGCGGCGACCGCGCCGGGGTGCTCCACCACCTCGCGGGTGCCGACGCGGCCGTCGGCGCCGGCGATCCGGTCGGTCCGGACGGTGAGCAGCTCGCCCCGGAACGGCCGCTCGCTGTCGAGGATCCGGAACGGCGGCTGGCTCACCGGGCGGCCGCCCCCTGGCCCGACCCGGTCACGGCCGGCCCGGCTCGCCCGCCGTGACCGGGTCGGTGGGCACCGGCGGGCCGTCCCCGCCGGCCCGGGGCCCCGGCTCCGGCTCGGGTTCGGGCTCGCCGTCGCCGCGGCGGTACACGGTCGGGTCGGGCGCCGACGGCACGGCCCGCGACGGCTCCCCGGCGGCCGCCGCCGGGGGCGGCCCGCTGCGGTCCTCGTGCAGGTCCGCGGTCTGGCCGGCGGCCACCGGCGGCCGGGCCGGCCGCGGCGCCCTCTCCTGGGGGGTCCCGGCGGCGTCGGTGGCCGGGCGCCAGTCGGCGCCGGCGGGGGGGCGCGGGGTGCCCGGGGGCGGGGCGGGCGGGTCGGCGGGGGGGGGGCGGCCGGGGGCCGGGGTGGGGGCGGGGGGGGGGGGGGGCCCCGGCCGCGGGGGCGGGCGCGGGG
>Ga0081538_10000209_pt1 | contig 65166 bp, 74 predicted proteins | sample TabmetS5T2R1_FD_71022 | JGI IMG/M metagenome (GOLD analysis project Ga0081538, IMG submission 71022) | Tabebuia heterophylla rhizosphere microbial communities from the University of Puerto Rico - S5T2R1 | ecosystem: Host-associated > Plants > Roots > Rhizosphere ... | reverse complement strand
CCACTGCCAGGGCGCGGTGTAGCGGTTGCCGGGGTCGTAGTCGGTCTCGACGAACTCGCGGTCGAGGTTGGTGAGGTTGGGGATCAGCTCCTGGCGCAGCGGCTCGATCAGGCCCAGCCGCCGAGGTCCTGCTCGAAGCTCCAGTTGGTGACCAGGTTCCCCGACGCCCCGCTGCCCGGCGGCCGCGTGGTGGGGCCCGCCTCGCCGGCCGCGGTCGCGACGGTGCTCACCGCCGGCCGCGCGGGCGCGGGCTCGGCCGAGCTCATCAGTCGCGTGGCGACCACGCCGGCGACCAGCACCACCGCCACCGCCGCCGCCACCGTGGCGATACCGCCCGGCGGGCCATGGCCGCGGGGCGCCTCGTGGCGGCCGCGCGGCCGCGCCTGCGGCTGCTCGCCGGGGACCGGGTCGCGACGTCGGCCGACCGCCAAGGGATGCTCGTCCCACTCCGCAGGCCGCGGCTGCGCGGCCACGGGATCGCCGACCTCGGGCCTCCGGGGCTCAGCCGGGTCCATCTGCCGCCCCCTCACGCGCCCGCCCTGCCCGAGCCGTCCTCGCCCGCACCGCCAGCAAACGATGCAAGCTACGACACGGCGCCCTTCGGGGCAACTCCGCAGAATCGCCGAGTCAGGGCCCCTCGCCCGGACGACCCCGGTGGCCCAGGACCAGGCAGACGTCGCCGAACTCGTGCCACAGGTAGCCGGCGTCGACGGCCGCGGCGTACGCCCGCTCCAGCGCCTCGGGGCGCACGAACGCGCCGAGCAGGTCGAGGTGGCTGGCCTCCGGTTCGTGCAGGCCGGTGACGAGCCCGTCGACCGCCAGCAGGCGGTGGCCCGGACCGATCCGCAACCGGCTGACGCCGGCCCCGGCCCGCACCGCGCCGGCGGCGGCCGCGCCCGGCGGCGTGCCCGCGCCCGGCCGGGTGCTCGCGGCGGCCGCGGTCTCGAGGGCCCGCACCACGGTGGTGCCGACGGCGACCACCCGTCCACCCGCGGCCCGGCAGCGGCCGACCGCGGCGGCGGTCGCCTCGGGCACCCGGTACGGCTCGGCGGGCACGAACCGGCGGTCGACGGTCGCGTCGCCGTAGGTGGAGAGCCCGGCGTGCAGGCTGATGGTCGCCAGCCCGATGCCACGGTCGCGCAGCGCGCGCACGGTCTGGAGGGTGAACGGGCGCCCGGCGCTGGCCATCTCGGCCGAGCCGGGCGCCGCCGCGAACAGCGTCTGGTAATGGTGCAACGGCCACGGCCGCGGCACGTAGGCGTAGCGGACCGGGCGGCCGGCGCGGTGCAGCGCCTCGGCGAGCCGCTCGCCGCCGGCGTCGAACGCGATCCAGACCAGCGGTGGCGCCTCCTCGTGGCGGCCGAGCACGGTGGCGGTCAGCCCGCCGGTGAAGGTCAGGCGCTCGCCCACCGGCAGCGGCGGCGCGGGGGGGCGGGCGTCGGTCGGCACCAGCGCCGGGTCGTGGCCGTCGTCGGGCACCCCGAGCGGCAAGGCGGCCCAGACCTCCCCACCCGCGCCGGCCGGTTCACCCGGAGACCGCCCCGGGGCTCCCTCGCGCCCTCCGGACGGTCCCCGGGCGGCCAGGCGGACCTCCAGCGGCACGCCGCCGGCGGTGCGGCCAGGGAGGCTGGCCGGCAGGGTGCGCGAGTCGTTGACCACCACCAGGTCGCCCGGCTCCAGCAGCAGCGGCAGCTCGTCGAAGCGGTGGTGGGAGACCGCCCCGCTGTCGCGGTCCAGCAGCAGCAGCCGCACGTGGTCGCGGCGCAGCCCGCGCGTCTCCGGGGGCGCCGAGGCTTCGAGCTCGGGCGGGAGGAGGAACCGGACCGCGCTGCGCACCGGCCCGCCGCCTCAGCGGCCGGCCGGGCGGAGCGGCCGGTGCGTCGCCGACGGCGGGAACGACGCCGCCTCCAGCCGCTGGCCGTGCGCGCCGGCCGGGTCGGCGGCGGCCAGGCGCACGAAGACCTCGGTGCGGTCCTCGGGCCGGGCCAGCGTCGCCGGGTCGTCGTCGGGCAGCGCCGCGGCGTGCATCGCCGTGGCCATGTCGCCAGGGTCCACCGAGTTGACCCGGACGCCGCTGCCCTCCAGCTCACTGGCCCAGATCCGGGTCATCTGGTCGACGGCGGCCTTGGACACGCCGTAGGCGCCCCAGCCCGGGTAGCCGACCACGCCGGCGTCGCTGGAGACGTTGATCACGCTGCCCCGCCCGGCCGCCAGCATCGGGCCGAGCAGCGCCCTGGTCAGCAGGAACGGCCCGAACAGGTTGACCGCAAGCACCCTGCGCAGCGCCTCGGGGTCGGTGTCGAGCAGGTAGGGCATCGGCGTCGGGCCCAGCTCGGAGGCGTTGTTGACCAGCACGTCGACCCGGTCGAAAGCGGTCAGCGCGGCGGCCGCGACCCGCTCGACGGCCGCGGGGTCGCCGACGTCGGCGCTGACCGCGACGGCCCTTGCCCCGAACGTCTCCACCTCGGCGCGCACGTGCTCCAGCGGCTCCCGGCCGCGGGCGACCAGCACCAGGTCCGCCCCCTCGCGGGCGTAGGCGAGCGCCACCGCCCGTCCGAGTCCCTGGGAGGCGCCGGTCACCAGCGCGATCGTGCCGGCCAGCCGGCCGGTGCGGGCTCGAGTGGTCATCTCGAGACCTCCGTTGGTCCGGGAGGGATGGTGTCGGCATGGTGCCCCCGCCCGGGCTAATTTGTCAACATTGGTATTGACTTAATAGGCGCCATCGGCGCCGTGCCGTCCCCCAGCGTTCGCCCAGCGTTCACCGTCCGCGCCCCGCGCCGACCAGGCGACCGCCGATACTGGGCATGAAGAGATGGAAGCTGGCAGGGACGACCAGCAGCGCGACCAGGGGGTCGCGCGGCGCCGCCGTACCGACGCGCCCGACCCTGTGCCAGCGTGCCTGCGCAGAGGGAGGCGCGATGGCCCTCACCGACCACGCCTGCACGTGCGCGGCCTGCATGGCCGCACGTGGCGAACGCCCTTGCCCGGAGTGCGGCACCGTCGTGCCGGCATCCTGGGCACGCTGCTGGCCATGTGAGCAGGAGCGCCAGGCGGGAATCCTGGCCATCCAGGAGTACTGGACCTGCTGACGGCCGCGCGACACCAACCCGGCCCGGCTTATGCTGGAGCGCGACCGCCGACCCCGGCCCACGAGGAGCGCCCATGACCATCTCGGGCATCATCAGCGCGATCATCATCGGCCTGATCATCGGAGCGCTCGGGCGGCTGGTCGTCCCCGGCCGCCAGAACATCCCGATCTGGCTGACCATCGTCATCGGCATCGTCGCCGCCTTCGTCGGCACCCTGCTGGCCGCGGCGATCGGCGTGGAGGACACCAGCGGCATCGACTGGATCGAGATCATCTTCCAGGTGGTGCTGGCCGCCGCCGGCGTGTACCTGGTGGCCGGCTCCTACCGTCGAAGGGCCTAGTACTGCAGCCACACTTGGTGTGGGGTAGGTTGCGCGCTTTCTGCTGAGCAGAGCGGGGTGGAGGCAGAGCGTGCTGGCCGAGGTGGAGGGTTGGGGCGGCGGAGTTCGAGCGGCTGTGCGAGCGGATCGGCCCCAGGTTCGTCCGCCCTGAGGTCCGCCGCCGGGCCGCCGGGTTCCTGCGCGGGCTGCTTGGTGGGGTCGACCGCAAGAACGGCTGGCAGCTGGCCGGGCACGCCCGGGAGACCACCCCGGACGGGATGCAGCGGCTGCTGACCACCACCCGCTGGGACCCAGACGCGCTGGCGCGACGACGTGCGCGGCTACGTCGTCGAGCAGCTCGGCGACCCTGGCGGGGTGCTGGTGGTGGACGAGACCGGCTTCTTGAAGAAGGGCACCAAGTCCGCTGGGGTGCAACGCCAGTATTCCGGTACCGCCGGGCGGATCGAGAACTGCCAGGTCGGGGACTTCCTGGCCTATGCCAGCGGCAAGGGTCGGGCGCTGGTCGACCGGGAGCTGTACCTGCCCACCGAGTGGGCCAGCGACCCCGCGCGCCGCGCCGAGGCGCGCGTCCCCGAGCAGGTCGGCTTCCAGACCAAGCCGCAGCTCGCCCAGGCCATGCTCGAGCGGGCCGTGGAGGCCACCAGCGCCCAGATCCTGGGCCAGGTCCCCTCCCGCTGCCAGCGGCGCAGCCGGCTGTAGCTGGCCTGCCAGGGCCCGAACCGCTCGGGCACATCCCGCCATGGCCGGCCCGTGTGCAGCATCCACAGGATGCCGCCCAGGACCTGGCGGTGGTCGCGCCATGGCTGGCCACGGTGGCTGTTGGCGGGCAGCAGCGGTTGCACGCGAGCGAAGGCCTGGTCGGTGAGCTCGAACATCGCGCCTGCTCGGGGCTGGTGGACTTGCAGGAGCGCGACGCTACCGCCCAGTACCGCCATCAGCAGCCAAGTGCGGCTGCAGTGCTAGGGCGTGTATCTCGGGTCGGTTCGGGGTTGAGCCAAGCGGCGGCGTTCCAGGACAAGCCGGGCATGCACCGGCGCTACGGGCTCACCGACGACGGGTGGGCGCGGCTGGCGCCGCTGCTGCCAACCATGACCCCCAGGCCGGGTGGCCGCCGGCGGTGACCCCCAGGTCCTCACCGGCACCGTGGTCCGGGGCCGCACCGGGGTCCCTTGGCGGGACTTGCCGGAGCGCGCTGGGCCGTGGGGACGGCCTCCGAGCGGTTCGCCCGCTGGCGGACCGACGCCACCCTGGGCCGGCAGCGTGGCGACCTTGGGCACCCAGGCCGACGGGGCTGGGGGGCTGGGCTGGGACGCGCAGGTCGACGCCAGCGTGGTGCGGGCCCACCAGCCCGCCGCCCCGGGGCGAGGTGAAGGGACTCGGCCCGATCCCGGCAAGCCGCCAGCAAGCGCTGGGATGGTCACGGGGCGGGCTGACCACCAAGCTGCACACCACCTGCGACGGCCGCGGCCGTAAGCTGGCCACCCACCCCACTCCGGGCCCGGGAGCCGACACCAGCCAGCTGGTCGGGCTGGTCGATGCCGTGCGGGTGGCCCGCTCGGGTGGCCGTGGGCGGCCGCGCACTCGGGTGGCGCGTCTGACCGGGGACAAGGCCTACTCCAGCCGGGCTAACCGGGCCGCGCTGGGCGCACGCCACATCGGCCACACCCGGTCCGAGCCGTGGTCATGCGTCACTGGTCGGACCCTGAACCTCGGGCGAGACGCCAGCGTTCGAGCCCGTCGAGCAGCAGGTCGAGCCCGACCTCGTAGGCATCGGGGGAGGCCGTCGGCTGGCGGGCGTAGGCGCGCAGCATCTCGGTGAGGTGTGGGTACGGGGTCTCGGGCTCTGCGCCCAGTTCCCTGGCGATGAGGTCCAGCTCCGGTCCGGTGCTGAACGGCAGGTTCGATTCCTGCAGGACGTACCCGTAGAGGTAGCTGTCGAGGGCGGCGAACGCCACCCCGGCGTCGAGGACGGAGAAGCCTGCGCGGCGCAGGCTCGCGAGGACGGCTTCGTGGTGGCGCAGCGTGGCCGGGCCCGGGTTGCGGCGCGACTCGACCAGGGCCAGCACCCACGCATGCCGGGACAGGGCCTCGCGGGCGGAGCGCGCCCGCCGCTTCATGGCCGCGCGCCAGTCCGCGTCAGGGTCTGGCAGGGCGATCTGGCTGAAGACCACGTCGACCATCCCGTCGAGGATGTCGTCCTTGCTCGCCACGTGGTGGTAGAGCGACATGGCCTCGACCCCGAGGGCGTCAGCCACCCGACGCATGGTCACCGCGACGACGCCACCGTCGTCGGCGACCCGGACGGCGGCATCGAGCACCCGACCACGGCTCAAGGGCGGGGTCGGTGGGACCTTCCTGGCGGACAGGCGCGGCCTCCTGCTGCGACGTCCTTGACAGACTTACGAGTGTAAGTCATCTTACAGCCGTAAGCCTGTCAAGGGTGGTCGGCCGGTCGGTGCGGCCCCAGGCGATCGGTGCGGACATGCGAGCTGGACGGACCCGGGCCAACGGACATCCCGGCGCTGCGGCGGTGGCGGTGGCTGGACCGAACCATCGAGCCCGCGCCACCGTCGTCGGCGGCCTGTTCGTGTTCGCGATCGTGGTGCTGTTCGTCGGCGAGGCGCTGTACTCGCCGATCCTCGACGCCGCCGACGACCCGGGTGCCGCGCACACCCAGCGGACCCGGGTGGTGCTGGGCATCCTCATCGAGTTCCTGGCCGTGCCGGCGGTGATCATGATCGCCGCGACGCTGTTCCCCATCCTGCGGCGCCACGCCGAGAGCCTCGCACTCGCCTACGTCGGGGTGCGGGTCCTGGAGGGCGCCATCCTGACCGCGTCCTACCTCGCCCAGCTCTCGCGGCTGCGGCTCAGCCAGTCGTACGTGGAGGGCGGTCAGTGGGACGCAGTCGCCGGACCCCTGGGTGACCTGCTGCGCTCGGTCGATGACTGGGCGGGGACCACAGGGTTGCTGTACCTGGTCACCTTCTGCCTCGGATCACTGGTGCTGTTCACCGTGCTCTACCGGGCCCGTCTGGTCCCGCGGCCGATCGCGGGGTGGGGGCTCCTCGCGGCGGTGGTGCTGCTGGTCGGCACCATCCTCGCCAACCTGGACCTCGCCGGCCCGCTCTCCGGCGCCGGACTCCAGGTCGCCTTCGCCGCCCCCATCGCCGTCGCCGAACTGGTGCTCGCCGGATGGCTTGTCGTCCGAGGCTTCCAAGCCTCCGCCACAGCACCGCAATGAAGCGACCGGGCACGCCGCTGCCGCGCCGCAGGCGCGCTGCCGCCAGCGGTGCGCTCATCGACAAGCACTGCGCCCACCGACCCGGGACGCCGTGACAAGCTCGCCGCCCGCGACCAGGCCACCATCGCCGCGGCTGCCAGCTTCATCAGGCGACGGCCCAGACCCGCCAGTCCCGCGGCGACCCGAGAAACACCCCTGGGACGGATCGTCGGGGACGGCGCGATGGGTGGTCCTCGAGCCGAGACCGGCGCCGATCACCGCGAGCGTGAGGCCGAGCACGGGAACGATGCCGAGGCAGAAGACCAGGACATCGGCCAGGTTCCCGCCGACGGGGGCCACCACCTCGCCGTCGACGAGCAGCCTGCCGTCGATCGCGTGACGACGCAGCCCCTCGGGCAGCCAGATGGCGTAGGTGAGCGGGATCATGGCGGTCACGGTCCAGACGGCGGCCTGCAGGCCCGAGCGGAACGACCGGCCAGCACCGGCCAACCGCCCGCCGGTGGCAGCCGCAGCATGGCCCCGACACTGCTGAGCGCGAACCGCCACCGGGCCGACCGCCCTCGACCTCGGCCAGCTCGGCGAGCATCGCCCTACCCCACTCGCGCCGGCGTTCGGGGAGCGCCGCCACCGCGACCGCGACTAACCGCCCCGGCAGGTCCATCCCGGACGTCCGGGACCCGGGCCCCGACCACCAGTGGCGCAACACGAGCCGTGCGGCGACCACCCACAGCAGCGGCGGGAAGACCAGTTGCCTCACGGCGGTCTCCAGCGGGGGTAGCGGGTCGGCATTCGTGAGAGCGACGGCATAGAACACCACCCACGCCACCACCATGACCCAGGTCGTGACGGTCTGAACCCTGCGTCGGGGCCACCTCATGCGCCCTGCCACCGCTCGTTCGGACTCCCTTCGGACCGGACCGCCGGGCCGCCGTCGCGGCGGTGCGGGCGGCGGCGAGCTCGGTGGCCAGCGCCCGGCCGGAGCCGGTCAGCCGGTACAGGTGGCGCGGTGGCCGGCCGGCGGGGACGTCGGTTTCCCAGGTGGTCTCCAGCAAGCCCCGGTCGGCCAGCCGCACCAGGATCGGGTACAGCGAGCCGGGCTTGAGGCCCAGCTCCTGGCACAGCTGGTAGCCGTACCGCGCCAGGCGGTCGGCTCCTCGGCCAGCGCCAGGACCACCGCCGTGGTCTGCGGAGAAGGACGTCGCGAACGGGACACGCGTTAACTCTATATATTCAGAGTCGCGGGATCAACGGCGGTGCGGAAGGCAGCGACCAGCGGCTGATCGAGGGCTCGCCGTCAGCGAGGTTCACGACACGGTGATGACCACCTTTGCCCGCGCGTGCCCTTCGCCGAGGTAGCCGAGCGCGGCGGGGACCTCACTCAGCTGGTAGCGCCGGTCGATGGCCGGCGTCACCTTCCCGTTCTCGAGGAGCTCGCTCAGGACCAGGAAGTCCTCCCGGTTGAACTTCGCCAAGAAGAAGACCACCTTCTGGCTCGCGCGCAGCGACGCCAGGCGGACGCTGGCCACGTGACGAAGCGGCCCGACCCAAGGGTTGGTCTTGGGCCCTCCGATGAGGACGAGGGTCGCATCCTGGCCCAGGACCCGCCGGCAGTCCGACCACGACCGGCTCCCGGCAACGTCGAGCAGCAGGTCGTAGCGTCGTCCGCTCCGGGTGAAGTCCTCGCGGGTGTAGTCGACGACGTGGTCGGCGCCGAGCGACCGGACCAGCTCCACGTTGTGGGTGCTGCACACCCCGGTCACCTCCGCCCCGAACGCCTTGGCCAGCTGCACGGCGAAGGTCCCCACGCCGCCCGACGCGCCGTTGACCAGCACCGTGTGCCCGGGCCGGAGCCGCCCGTGGTCGCGGAGGCCCTGCAGCGCGGTGACCGCCGCGGTGGGGACGGCCGCCGCCTGCTCGAAGGTCAGGTTGGCGGGCTTGGCGACCACGGTCCCGGTGACGCACACGTACTCGGCGAAGGCGCCGCCGCTGTTGGTCCCGCCGAAGACCGCATCACCCGGTCGGAGGTCGGTGACCGCGCTCCCGACCGCCGCAACGGTCCCGGCGAAGTCGCCCCCAGGGACGGTCTGCTTTGGTCTGCGCAGCCCGGCCCCCGGGCGGGCGATGTACGGCCTGCCCGTCACCGCGAACCACTCCGCCGGGTTCACCGACGACGCGCGGACGCGCACCAGCACGCCGTCGTCGGTGAGGTCGGGCTGGTCGACGTCCTGGAGCTCGAGCACGTCCGGGGGTCCGAACCGGTGGTAGACGGTTGCCTTCACCCTGCTCCCCTCCTCGCGCCGGGCCGAAGCTTACGGCTTGGCTGGTTCGAGTTCGAGCTGGACCTGGTCCTGGACGGCCTCGAGCGGCCCGCTCGCGGTCACTCGGTATGCTCGGCGGGTGGTGACCCAGGCCGACCTCGAGCTGCGCGACGGGCGCACGCTGCACACCTACGACGCCCTGGCGGAGGGCGGCGACGCCCGCCTCACGGTGGTCTGGCACCATGGCACGCCCAACCTCGGCCCGCCGCCCGAACCGCTGTTCCCGGCCGCCGCCCGGCTCGGCATCCGCTGGGTCTCCTACGACCGGCCCGGCTACGGCGGCTCAACGCCGCACCCGGGCCGGGACGTCGCGTCGGCGGCCGCCGACGTGGCCGGCGTCGCCGACGCGTTGGGCATCGGGCGGTTCGCGGTCATGGGCCACTCTGGTGGGGGCGCGCACGCCCTGGCCTGCGGCGCGCTGCTGCCCGAGCGGGTCCTGGGCGTGGCCTGCGTGGCCGGCCTGGCGCCGTTCCAGGCCGAGGGGCTCGACTGGTTCGCGGGCATGGCCGCCGCCGGCGCGGCGGAGCTGCGCGCCGCCGCCCAGGGCGGGGCGGCGCTGGAGGCCCACCTGACCTCCACCGACTTCGACCCCGAGCGGTTCACCCCGGCCGACCATGCCGCATTGGAGGGCGCCTGGGCCTGGCTGGACGGGGTCGCCGGGCAGGCCCTGGAGGGCGGGCTGGGCGGGATGGTCGACGACGACCTGGCCACGGTCGCCCCGTGGGGGTTCGACCCTGGACAGGTCCGCGCGCCGGTCCTGCTGCTGCACGGCGGCCAGGACCGGGTGGCCCCCAGCGCCCACGCCAAGTGGCTCGCAAGCCGTATCGCTTCGGCGGAGCTGTGGCTGCGCCCAGGTGACGGGCACATCTCGGTCCTCCACGCCGCCGAGGCGGCCTTGGGCCGGCTGGGGGAGCACGCCAACATGCGCTGACCTCTCCGGGAGTGTCCAGATCGGGCGTGGTCGTTCGTCCATAGGTGGAGGCCGGTGAGCGTCACCGGCCCGGACCGAGGAGGCGCAGCACGTGAGCACCGCGATCACCGGCGTCAGGACCATCGGCGTCCCCGTCACCGACCAGGACCGAGCCGTCGAGTTCTACGTGGGCACCCTGGGGTTGGACAAGCGCCTGGACGTCCCCGCCGGTCAGCTCGGCGGGCGTTGGATCGAGGTGGCGCCACCGGGATCGACGACGACGATCGCGCTCGTCCCCGCACGCCAGGGCGCGACGACCGGCGTCGAGACGGGCATCCGCCTCACCACCGCGGACGCCACGTCCCTGCACGAGGACCTGGTGGCGCGCGGGGTCGACGCGGACGAGGTGCTGCGGTGGGAAGGCATACCGCCGATGTTCGCCCTCCGCGACCCGGACGGCAACGGCCTCGAGATCGTCGAATAACCAAGGGGGCACCCACGATGGCAGGCAGCGAACGACCCCACGACGAGTCCCAGAAGCTGGACAAGGAGTTCACCGCGACGCTGCGGAAGAGCCCCGCCAAGGGCGGGCACACCTACCTCATCTGGCCCGAGTCGGTCGAGTTCTTCGGGACCCGGGGCCTGGTGAAGGTCCGGGGGACGATCGACGGCCACCCGTTCCGGGGCTCGTTCATGGCGATGGGCGACGGCACCCACAAGCTCCCGTTCAAGGCCGAGGTCCGCGAGGCGATCGGCAAGGCAGCGGGGGACACCGTGACCGTCGTGCTGCAGGAGCGCATCGACACTCGACCATAGCCCGGGAGGACCCATGCCCACCTACATCGCCCTCACCTACACGGCCGAGGTCGACTGGCGGCAGCCGGAGTACGCCGACGGCCTGCGGGAGTACGCCGCGTTCGAGGAGGCGCACGCGGCCGTGCTGCGGGGCGGCCACGCGCTCTACCCCACCGCGACCGCCACGACCGTGCGGGTTCCCGGCGGCAAGGGCGGGGAACCGATCGTCAGCGACGGCCCCTACGCCGAGACCAAGGAAGCGCTGACCGGCTACTTCCTGATGGAGTGCGCCGACCTCGACGAGGCCGTCGCGGTCGCCGCGCAGTTCCCCGCGGCCTGGTACGGGACCGTCGAGGTCCGCCCGGTCCACCCTTCCCTGGAGACCTGACAGGGCGATGGCTGCCGGTGACGCGGCCGAACGGCTGGTACGCGAGGAGGGGACCCGCGTCCTGGCCACGCTGGTCCGCGTCACCGGCGACCTCGACCTGGCCCAGGATGCCGTCCAGGACGCCGTCGTCCGTGCGCTGGAACGGTGGCCCCGCGACGGCGTTCCGGACAGCCCGCGCGCCTGGCTCACGGTCACCGCCAAGCGGCGGGCGGTCGACCTGGTCCGCCGGGAGGCCCTGCGCACCGGGAAGGAGGCGGAGTCGGTGTCCCTGCTCGACCCCACCCCGGAGCCCGCCGAGGTGGTCCGCGACGACCTGCTCCGGTTGGTGTTCACCTGCTGCCATCCGGCCCTGTCGCCCGAGACCCAGGTCGCGCTCGCGCTGCGGACCCTCGGCGGGCTGTCCACCGCGGAGGTCGCCCGCGCCCTGCTGGTGCCCGAGGCCACCATGGCCAAGCGGCTCACCCGCGCCAAGCAGAAGATCACGCAGGCGCGGATCCCCTACCGCGTCCCGGCCGCCGAGGAACTGCCGGGCCGGCTGAACGCGGTCGCGGCCACGACCTACCTGATCTTCAACGAGGGGTATGCGGCCGGTGCCGGCGCGGACCTCGTCCGGGTCGCGCTGACCGACGAGGCGGTCCGGCTGGCCCGGCTGCTGGCCGAGCTGATGCCCGATGAGCCGACCGTGCTCGGCCTGCTCGCGCTCCTGCTGCTGCACAACGCCCGCCGCGCCGCCCGCCTGGACGACCAGGGCCGCCCGGTGCTCCTGGCCGACCAGGACCGGTCCCGGTGGGACACCGCCACGATCAGGGAGGGCGTCGAGCTGGTCGGAACGGCCCTGCGGCGCACCCCCGACCGGCCGGACCCCTACGTGGTGCAGGCCGCGATCGCGGCCTGCCACGCGCTTGCCGCCTCCTACGCCGACACCGACTGGGACGCGGTCATCTCCTGGTACGACGTGCTGCTCACCGTGCACGACACCCCGGTCGCCCGCCTCAACCGGGCGGTGGCCGTGGCCGAACGGGACGGCCCTGCCGCGGGCCTGGCCCTGGTCGAGGAGGTCGGCGACCTGGCCGGCTACCCGTGGTGGCACGCGACCCGCGCCGAGCTGCTGCGCCGCCTGGGCCGGGCACCGGAGGCGCGCACGGCCTACGAGCAGGCGCTCACGCTCGGCATCAACGACCCCCAGACCGAGCACCTGCGCCGCCGCCTCACCGAACTGCCGGAGTGACCGCCCGGGGTGGCAGGAGGAGGCCGGGACAACGCCACCGTCCACCGGCTCGCGGGCGGGCTGGCCGCCGCGCCCGGGTGACCCGTCGGCCGCGGGCGCGGCTACCCCTCCAGGATGCCCTTGAGGGTGCGGAGGTTCGCCGCCACCGCCGCCTTGACCCTGCGGGTGGCAAGCGGCGCGACCACCCGCAGCGCGGCGGTCGGCGGCTCGAGGTCCATGGTGTTGGTCAGCCTGGTCCCGTCGGCGGTCGGCTCCAGCTCGTAGGTGGCCACGCCCGACAGCGGGCCGAACCCACCGCGCAGCGCGAGGCGGCGGTCGGGCTCGAACTCGGTGACCTCGAAGGTCTCCTCGCTCGGCCTGGGGACGGATCGCACCTGCAGGTACCTGGACCCGACGCCCACAGGGCCCGCCGAGAGCCTGCGGGTCTCGCTGATGGCGTAGTTCCACCGCGGCAGGTTCTCGAACCTGGCCAGGTAGGCGAACACCTCATCCGCCGACCGCCGGATCGTGAGCGTGTTGCTGAACCTCATTGCGCTTCTCCTCCCTGGCGCCGTTGCCGGTGTTCGCGGTCGTCCGAACCGGTGGTCTACCCTCTCTCGTGTCGATCAAGGGATCTGTGCGTTTCCGCGGGCCAGGGACGACCAGCCCGGGTGGGACGGAAGGGGAACCGGACGTGAGCGACCTCGGGGCCGGCCAGGGCCCGGGCCACGACGTCGTCGCGGGGCTGCGCGACCGGGTCCGCGAGGCGGCGCAGGCGGCGGCCGACCACGAGCTGGCGCCCAAGCCGCCGCGCGCCTCGGCGGTCACCCTGTCGCTGCTGATGGAGCTGTCGCACGCCAACACCATGGGCAACGTCCACGGCGGCGAGATCATGAAGCTGATCGACTCCGCGGCGGGGATCGCGGCCAGCCGGCACGCCGGCGGCCCGACGGTGACCGCCTCGCTGGACCAGATGAACTTCCTGCACCCGGTGCGCGTCGGCGACGTGGTGTTCGTGCACGCGGCGGTCAACGACGTCGGCCGGACCTCGCTGGAGGTCGGCGTGCGGGTCGAGGCCGAGGACCTGATGAGCGGCCGCCGCACCCACACCTCCTCCGCCTACCTGGTGTTCGTCGCCCTCGACGAGCGCGGCCGGCCGCGGCCGGTGCCCGGCCTGCAGCCCGAGACCGACAAGGAGCGGCGGCGCCAGGCCGAGGCCAAGATCCGCCGCGACCACCGCCTCGCCCGCTCCGAGGCGATCCGCCGCCGCCGCGGCGAGCAGGCGTGAGGCACCCGGCCGGCGGCCGGATGGCCGCGGTGGTGCTGGCCGCGGCCGTGCTGTGGCTGCTGGTGCCGTTCGCCGGCGCCGACCCGCCCGCCGGGCTGACCGCCAGCAACGCGATCTGGACCGACGAGGGCTTCAACCTGGCCAACGCCCGCGAGCGGGTGCTGGCGGGCAGGTTCGCCACCGGCGACATCGACCGCAGCCTCACCAACGGCGCCTACAGCGCGGTCGCCGCGGGGCTGTTCGCGGTCACCGGGCCGAGCCTGGCCGCCGGCCGGGTGCTGTCGATGGTCGCGTTGGCCGGGGCGGTGCTGGTCCTGGCGCTGGGGCTCGCCCGGCCGCTGGGGCGGCTGCCGGCGCTGCTGGGCGCCGTCGCCCTCGGCGGGTCGAACCTGATGCTCGAGCACGGCCGCCTGGCGCTGGTGGAGGCGACCGTGGTGGTGCTGCTGGCGGGGGCGTTCGCGCTCGCCGCGCGGGCCGCCTGGCAGCCGTCGCCGCTCGCCGGGGTCGGGATGGGGCTGCTGCTGGTGACCGCCGTCTCGGTCAAGGCCTCCGCGCTGCTGCCCGGCGCGGTCATGCTCGCGGTGATCCTGGTGGCCGCCGTGCGCCGCCGGGACCGGGCGGCCCTGGCGATGGGCGTGGCCGCGGCCGCCGCGGCGGCGCTGGCGGCGGTCGTCTGGGTGCTGGCGGTCGCCGTTCCCAACTGGGAGCGGCTCCGCACCGCCCTGCGGATCTGGCCCCGGATCGACTACCTGGACGACCCGCTCGCCGTCGCCGCCCGGCTGGGGCGCTACCTGGCCGACTCCGACCAGGCCGTCGGCCGCTCCCTGCCGCTGCTGCTGGCGGCGGCGGTCGGGCTGGGGGCGCTCGCCTGGCGCTGGCCCCGGCTGCGGCCGGCGGCCAGGGACACGCTGGTCATGGCCGGCCTCTGGGGGTTCGGCCTGTGGCTGGTGGTCGCCGCCGGGGACTACCTCCCCGGCCACTACCTCGCCCCCAACCGCTACGTCGTGCCGGCCCTGCCCGGCCTCGCGGTGCTGGCCGGCTTCGGCCTGGCGACGGTCGCGGCCGCGGCCGGCCGCCGGCGACCAGCACCGACGGCGTTGGCGGCGGCGGTGCTCGGCGTCGCCGTCGCGGTCCCCGGCGTGGCGACCTACCTGGACGCGGCGCTGCACAGCGGCCGGGTCCGCGAGGCCGGCCAGCGGGCCCTGGCGGCGTCGGTGGCCGACGACGCGGTGGTCTACGGCGCCTACGCGCCGACCATGCTGTTCGACACCGGGCTGGCGACGCTGACCCCGTGGCCGACCGCCGACGCCAACGTCCGCGACCCGGTCGGCCGGCTCGGCGTCACCCACGTGCTGGTCGGCGGCGCCCCCGCCGACCCGACCGGGCAGGTGCCGACGATCGTCGAGCAGGGCGCCATCACCCTGCTGGCCCGCGTCCCGTGGGACCGCCAGGAGCTGGCCCTCTACGCCCTGGCGCCACCGGGGCTGCCCGCCGTTTCGCCGGCCGCCGCGCCGAGCGGCTACCATCCGGACGCCGACTGGTCGCGCCAGAACTAGGTAGGTCGTCGATGCCCGCTGACACGCCCCGGCCGAGGGTCATCGTGGTGATGCCCGCGTACAACGCGGCCCGGACGCTGGTGCGCACCTACCGCGACATCCCGCCGGGCGTGGTCGACCGCGTGATCCTGGTCGACGACCTGTCGCGCGACGACACCGTGGCGGTCGCCGAGCTGCTCGACCTCCAGGTGGTGGTGCACCGCCAGAACCTCGGCTACGGCGGCAACCAGAAGACCTGCTACGACACCGCCCTGGCCGAGGGCGCCGACGTGGTGGTCATGCTGCACCCCGACTACCAGTACGACGCCACCCGCATCCCCGACCTGGTCGCGCCGATCCTGGCCGGGGAGGCCGACATGATGCTGGGCAGCCGCTTCCTCGGCGACCCGCTGGCCGGCGGCATGCCGCGCTGGAAGTACCTCGCCAACCGCGCCCTGACCACGCTGCAGAACCGCTCCTACGGGCTGCGGCTGTCGGAGTTCCACACCGGGTTCCGCGCCTACTCCCGCGAGCTGCTGGAGGCCATCGACTACCGCGCCAACTCCAACGACTTCGTGTTCGACCAGGAGCTGGTCGGCCAGGTCGTGCGGGCCGGGTTCCGCATCGGCGAGGTCGCGGTGCCGACCCGCTACTTCGCCGAGGCCAGCTCGGTCAACTTCCGCCGCTCGGTCGTCTACGGCCTCGGGACCGTGCGCACCCTGCTGCGCCACCGCGCCAGCCTCCGCGCCGAGCCCGAGCACGCCAACAGCCCCGCCCCCGGCGAAGGCTGAAGCGCCGGCGCCCGCTCCGACGAGGCCGACCCCGAGACGTCGGCGCCCTGCTGCGCCCCTACCACCCGCGCCTGCGGGCGGAGATCCAGCGGCTGGGCGGCACCCTGGACAAGTTCATCGGCGACGGGGTCATGGCCGTGTTCGGCGCCCCGGTTCCCCACGAGGACGACCCCGAGCGGGCGGTCCGCTGCGCCCTGGGCATCCTGGCCGCCATCCAGGAGCTCACCCCCGTCCGGGTCAAGGGCAAGGCCAACCCGGTGGCGGTCTGGCGGCTGCTCGCCGCCCGGAGCCGCACCGGCATCGAGACCGTCCGGCGTCCCGACACCCCCTACGTCGGCCGCGGGGAGGAGCTGGCCCAGCTCCGGCGGCTGTTCGAGCGCACCCTGGCCGAGCGGGCCGCGCAGCTCGTCACGATCGTCGGCGAGCCGGGGGTCGGCAAGTCCCGCTTCGTCGCCGAGCTCGCCGCCTTCGTCGACGCCCGGCCCGACTTCGTCGTCTGGCGGCAGGGCCGCTGCCTGCCCTACGGCGAGGGGATCACCTTCTGGGCGCTCGGCGAGGTCGTCAAGGCCGAGGCCGGCATCCTGGAGTCGGACGACCCCGCCCAGGTGGCCGCCAAGCTGCAGGCGGCCGTCGCCGCCCTGCTGCCGGCGTCGTCGGAGGCGGAATGGCTCAGGGCGAGGCTCGCCCCGCTGGTCGGCGTCGCCGGCCCCGAGGCGACCAGGCCGGAGCGGACCGAGCTGTTCGCCGCCTGGCGGCGCTTCATCGAGGCGATGGCCGCCACCCATCCGCTGGTGCTGGTGGTCGAGGACCTCCACTGGGCCGACCCGGCGATGCTGGAGTTCCTCGAGCACCTGGCCGACCACTCGACCGGCCTGCCGCTGCTGCTGGTCACCACCGCGCGGCCGGAGCTCCTGGAGCGCCACCCCGGGTGGGGGGACGGCCGGCCGAACGCCAGCAGGATCCGGCTGCCGTCCCTCAGCGACGCGGAGACCGCCACGCTGGTCGCCGCCCTGGTCGGCCGGTCGGTGCTGCCCGCCGAGGTGCAGGCGCTGCTGCTGGAGCGGGCGGGCGGCAACCCGCTGTACGCCGAGGCGTTCGCGCGGCTGCTCGCCGACCGGGAGCTGCTCGCCAGCGGCCGCCTGGCGGCGCCCGAGGTCCCCGTCCCCGAGACCGTGCAGGGCCTGATCGCCGCCCGCCTCGACGCCCTCACCCCCCGGACCAGGGCGCTGCTGCTCGACGCCGCCGTGGTCGGGCGGGTCTTCTGGCCGGGGGCGGTCGCCGTGATGGGCGGCGGCGCGGGCGACGTCGAGGGCGGGCTGCGGGAGCTGGAGCGCAAGCGGCTGGTCCACCGGGCGAGTGCCTCCTCGGTCCAGCACCAGGACGAGTACGTGTTCTGGCACGCCCTGGTCAGGGACGTGGCCTACGCCCAGATCCCGCGGGCCGGCCGGGCCCGCCGGCACCGGAAGGCGGCCGACCGGCGCGGGCTGGGGCAGGTGGCCATGTGGCTGCGGGCCTCGACGCTGGCGCTCCTGCTCGACCTCGGCCGCTGGGACGAGGCGCTGGCCCTGGCCGACGAGGCGATCAGCTGGGACCGCGCCCGCCGCGGCGACTACCTGGGCGTGGGGTGCCAGCGGTACGCCTCCCTGGTGCTGCTCTGGCGGGGCGAGCTGGCGGCCGCCCGCGACCTGGCCACCGAGGTCCTGCCGAAGGCCAGGGAGATCGACGACCTCCAGCAGCTGGTGCCCGCCCTGGTGAACGCCGCCCTGATCGAGCAGGCGAGCGGCGACCACGCCGCCGCGCTCGCCCTGGCGCAGGAGGCCGTCCAGGTCACCGCCGACCGCGCCGGCGGACACCGCTTCCGCGGCCAGCACCTCGCGGACCTGGTGCGCCTGACCGCCGAGGGCGCCCCGTCGCTCGCCCGCGGCCTGGTCGAGCAGGCGCAACCCACCGCGACCAGGTACCGCCTGACGGCGCTGACCGCCAGGGCCGTGCTCGCCGAGGCCGCCGGCGACGCGGAACGGGCCGCCGGCCTGTTCGCCGAGGCCGCCGACGGCTGGAAGGCCTACGGCCAGGTCCTGGAGCACGGCCGGGCCCTGCTCGGCGCGGGCCGCTGCCTCGCCCGCCTCGACCGGCCCGGGGGCCCGTCGACCCTGCGCGAGGCCCACGCCCTCTTCACCCGCCTGGGCGCCCGCCCCCTGGCCACCGAGGCCGGCACCCTCCTGCGCCACGCCCTCCCGAGGAGCGGCTGAGGCACGCCCCGCCCCATCCGCCGCCGAGCCCACCGCACGAGTAAAGAAAGCTTGACATCATGTCGGCGTTGCTTTACCTTCCCCATGTCAGGTTTCTTTTACATGGGGAGCGGGCATGTCCTTCGAGGAGAAGAACGTCTGGATCTTTGCCGTGGTCACGGTGGGCGCCTTCGGCGTCTACGTCGCGACCGTCCTCGGGCGCGCCCAGGGCAGCCCCCTCTCCGAGGTGCCGTACGTCGGGGCGATGCTCTGGACCATCGGCGGCGCGATCGCCGCGGCGATCCTTGGCCGCATCGTGGTCGCGATCGCCTGGCCCAGGGACGCCGACAAGAAGGACCAGCGCGACAAGGAGATCAACCGGTTCGGCGACTACGTCGGCCAGTCGTTCGTGGTCGTCGGGGCGGTGGCGGCGCTGGTCCTGGCGATGGCGGAGGCCGACCACTTCTGGATCGCCAACGCGGTCTACCTGGCGTTCGTGCTGTCGGCGCTGCTCGGGTCCGTGGCGAAGATCGTCGCCTACCGCCGGGGTTTCCAGCCGTGGTGAAGCCGACGAAGGTCACCAACGCCATCCGGTCGCTCAGGTTCGCGAACGGGGAGATGACCCAGGCGGACCTCGCCGACCGCATCGGCGTGACCCGCCAGACCATCATCGCGATCGAGCAGGGCCGCTACTCGCCCTCGCTCGAGATGGCCTTCCAGATCGCGCGGGTGTTCAAGGTGCCGCTCGACAGCGTCTTCCAGTACCCGGACACCGAGGCCCAGCAAGACAAGGAGACGAGATGACCTCCACGAAGACGCTCGCGCGGACCGCGGGCTCCCTGTTCTTCGGCCTGTGGCTGCTGCCGCTGGGCTACCTGGTCGTCAGGTCGGGGTACTTCCCCAGGGTGCTGGGCGTCCTGCTGGTCGCCGGGTGCTTCAGCTACCTCGCGGACCTGTTCGCGCGCTTCCTCGCACCCGACCTCGAGGCTGGCATCGCCTCGTTCCTCGCGGTTCCCGCGGCGGTCGCGGAGCTGTCGTTCGTGGCCTGGCTGCTGGTGGGGGCCGTAAGGGTTCCCGAACCGGACGGCCCCGTTCCTGCCACGGCCTAGGCCGGGCGCCGACGAGGAGGCGCCCGGTGTCCACCAACCCACGAAGGGAGCCAGCAGCGATGAAGGCGATCGTCCAGGACCGGTACGGCTCGGCGGACGTGCTCGAGCTGGGGGACGTCGACATGCCCGTGCCCAAGGACGACGAGGTGCTGCTGCGGGTGCACGCCGCCGGCGTCGACCCCGGCGTCTGGCACCTCATGACGGGCATGCCGTACCTGGTGCGCATCCTCGGCTACGGGCTGCGCCGGCCTAAGGTCCGTGTCCGCGGCCGGGACGTCGCCGGGCGCGTCGAGGCGGTCGGCAAGGACGTGACCGAGCTCCGGCCCGGTGAGGAGGTGTTCGGCATCGGCGAAGGGTCCTTCGCCGAGTACGCCTGCGCCCGGGCGGACAAGCTCGCGCCGAAGCCGGCCAACCTCACCTTCGAGCAGGCGGCGGTCGTCCCCATCTCCGCCCTCACCGCCCTCCAGGGCGTTCGCGACAGGGGGCAGGTCCGGCCGGGCCAGCGGGTCCTGGTCATCGGGGCGGCGGGGGGCGTGGGGACCTTCGCGGTGCAGGTGGCCAAGGCGTTCGGCGCCGAGGTCACCGGGGTGTGCAGCACGACCAAGGCGGACCTGGTCCGCTCGATCGGCGCGGACCACGTCGTCGACTACACCCGCGAGGACTTCGCCGACGGGACCCGCCACTGGGACCTCATCCTCGACACCGCGGGCAACCGTCCCTTGTCACGACTCCAGCGTGCCCTCGCCCCCAAGGGGACGCTCGTCCTGGTCGGCGGCGAAGGGGGAGGACGGTGGCTGGGAGGCTTCGAGCGCCAGCTGTTCTGGGCGCCCCTGCGCTCCCCGTTCGTGGGCCAGAAGCTGCGGTCGCTGTCCTCGAAGGAACGCAAGGAGGACCTCGAGACCCTGCGGGCGCTCATCGAGGCCGGCAAGCTCACGCCGGTGATCGACCGGACCTACCCGCTGGCCGAGGCCCCCGAGGCCATCCGCTACCTGGCGCAGGGCCACCCGCGCGGCAAGGTCGCCGTCACCGTCTGAGGCGGGCCGGCGTCAGGCGCCGGCGGCAGGCTGCGGGACGCGGGCGACGCAGAGGATGGACTGGCCGAAGCGTGGGCGGACGCGGCGTTCCAGCAGGCGCTCGGCGGGGACCACCAGGCGGTCGTAGAGGCGGACCAGGGTGGGCGTCGGGCGTGCCTGGCGCCCCACCCGGACGGCGGCCCACCAGGCGAGCCCGCCGAGCAGGTTGACCGGCCTGACCACCTCCGGCTGGAGGCCCGCCGCCTCGACGGTGGCCCGCAGCGCGCCGGTGGTGTAGCGGCGCCGGTTGTCGAGCGCCTGGTCGTAGGCGCCGGCGAGGCCGGGATGGGCGGGCACCACCAGCAGCAGCCGCCCGCCGGGCAGCGCCGAGCGGGCCATCGACCGCAGCGCGGCGACCTCCTCGTCGAGCCGGTCGAGCACGTTGACGGCGACCACGGTGTCCACCGGGGGGCTCACCTGGAGCCGCAGCACGTCGGCGGCGAGGACCTCGACGCCGGGGCGGTGCCCGAAGCGCTCCTCGAGGGCGCGCAGGCAGATCGGGTCGTCGTCGCTGACGACCAGCCGGTCGCGGTCCAGCAGCTCGCTGGAGAGGTCGCCGAGGCCCGCCCCGACCTCCAGCACCGACCGCCCCAGGTAGGGGGTGAGCAGCTCCACCAGGTAGCGGCGGTAGCGGTGGGCGCTGGCGAGGTCCTCCAGGCCGAGCGCGTGGATGGCGGTGCCGCCCTCGACCGCCTGCATCGGCCCTGGCGCGTCGGGGGCGCCGTGGGTGGCCGGGCCGGTCCTGCGCGGGGGCCGCCGCAGCCGGTAGCGCAGCACCGCGCCGGCGGCCAGGAAGCCGTCCTTGAAGTGGATCTTCTTGCCCTCGGCGTAGGTGCGCGCCCGGTAGGAGATCGGGACCTCGAAGATGACCAGGCCCTTGCGCAGGAAGTGGGCGGTCAGGTCCATCTCCACCGTGAACGACTTGGCCGTCAGGTTGAGGCCCTGGAACGCCTCGCGGGTGAAGACCTTGTAGCCGGTGTAGACGTCCGAGAGGTAGCGGTTGAAGGCCAGGTTGATCATCAGGTTGAGCAGCCGGTTGGCGACCCGGTGGGTGTAGTAGAGGCCGGCTGCGCTGCCCTTGAAGCGGCTGCCGTAGACGACCTGGTAGTCGCCGTCGAGGATCGGCTCGATCAGCGCGGGCAGGTCCCGCGGGTCGTACTCGAGGTCGGCGTCCTGGATGCAGAGGACGTCGCCGGTGGCCGCCTCCAGCCCGGTCTTGACCGCGGCGCCCTTGCCCAGGTTGCGGGGGTGGACGACCACGCGCACGTCCTCGCGCGGCGGCGGGTCCAGCACGTTGCGGCCGGCGTCGGTGGAGCCGTCGTCGACGAAGATCAGCTCGGTCTCGACCCCGAGCTTTTCGAAGTCGACCTTGAGCAGGCGGTCGACGACCGTCGGGAGCGTCCGCAGTTCGTTGTAGAACGGGACGACCACCGACAGCTTCATGAGTACGCCCCCTCCCTCGGTCGGAGCCGGCAAATTACCACGTCACCGCATCTCCAGGAGGGGTCGCCGCCCAAGCGGCGCCGCCCGGGGCCGCTCAGGTCTCCGCAAGGGGGACGTCGAGCCGCTCCCGGAAGCCGCCGCGGAGCGCCTCGGGGACCGGCCCGGCCGGGCAGGCGACCACCCGCAGCCGCGAGCGGTCCAGGTCGTCGGGGGGCCGGCCGGCCGCCAGCAGCGCCCCGGCCTGGCCGAGGGTGAGCGCGGCGACCGTGACGCGCTCGGCGGCCACCAGCCTCCAGAACCGGCCGGGGTCGAAGGGGCGCGCCAGCACCACCCCGGCGCCGGCGCCGAAGGGCGCCAGCAGGCCTGCCGCCGCGCCGGCCGGCGACAGCAGCCCCAGCCCCGACAGCAGCCGGTCCCCGTCGCCGAGCCCGGTCGCCTCCACCAGCCGCGCCGCCTCCCCGAGCAGCCCCGCCATGGTGGCCGCCTCCCCGGTGGTGGCGCGTGGCTCCCCGGCCGGGTCGCCCGCCGCGGCGGCGGCCTCGGGGGTGGCGGTGGTGGGGGTCGCGGTGGCAGGGGTCGCCGGGAGCAGGTGGAGCGCCTCGCCCTCGGGGTCGGCGTCGCCGCTGAACAGGTCGCCCATGGTGGGAACCACCCGGGCGAAGCGCAGCGCCGCGCCGAGGTCGTGGTCGCTGCGACCGGCGAGGTCCGCGGTGAGGGCGACCAGGGTCGTCCCACCCGCCGCCTGCGCGGCGTCGGCCACCCACTCCTCGCGCACGAACGCGGCCACCGTGCCGTCGAGGGCGGCCGCGACCTCCGCCGTGCCCGCGCCCGGGGCGGCCACGACCACGCCGACGCCGGCCCGCCAGCAGGCCGCCAGCACCACCGCCGCCTGCCAGTGGTCGACCAGCACGGCGGCGACCCGGTCGCCCGGCCCCGCGCCGAGCTCCTCGACGAGCAGGTTGGCCACCTTGGCGACCCAGTTGTCGAAGGTGCCGTACGACAGCTCGACCCGCTCGCCGCGGGCGTCGTCGTACCAGGTGAGGAACGGCTTGTGGCCGTAGCGCCCCGGCTGGCGCTCGGCCAGGGCGCTGAAGCTCCGGAACGCGCCTGCGGCTGCTCCCACGCTGTCCTGCTCCTCCTCGCCCACGGGTGGGCCTCGTCCCGGTCGGTCCGCGACCGCGCATGCTAGCCGTAACGCTCCGTATCGTCCCCTACCTGCCCCGAGGCCAGCCCCCGTCCACAGCGGTGGGAACCGGGCGCATGTTTGCCGAAGATGCATTAGGCTCACTTCTTCCGCATGCCAAACGTCCTCGACGCCCATAGGAGCCTGCCCGATCGTGACCGAGCGGAGGTCGACGACCATTTCGACGCCGGACGATCGATGGGCGAACCTTGAGGCGCTGGGCCGCGCGGCCCAGCGCCGGCCGCCGAGGAAGCCGATGAGCACGCGCCGGCGCCGCCGCCTGACCAGGTCGGCCGCGCTGGCCGTGGTGCTGGTGGTCGCGATGGCCGCCGCCGGGGTGTGGTTCGGCTACCGCTACGCCGACCGGCTGGTCGGCAAGGGCAAGCAGCGGGTCGGCAACCTGATCCCGGCCGCCTCCGGCGCGCCGATGAACATCCTGCTGGTCGGCTCGGACTCCCGCGACGGGCTCTCCAGGCGCGAGCTCGGCAAGATCCAGACCGTGAAGGTCGACGGCCGCCGCACCGACACCATCATCGTCGTGCACGTCAGCCCCGAGCGCGAGAAGGCGGTGATGGTCTCGCTGCCGCGGGACCTGCGCGCCACCGTCAACGGCCAGGCCAACCGGATCAACGCCGCGTTCTCCCTGGGCGGGCCCGACCTGCTGGTCAAGACCGTCCAGGAGGCCACCGGGCTGCCGATCCACCACTACGCCGAGATCGACTTCGCCGGCTTCCTGAAGGTGGTCGACGCCCTCGGCGGGGTCCGGCTCTGCAACCGCAGCGGCCGCACCCTCGACGACAACTTCGCCAACCTCCACATGCCCCCCGGCTGCCAGCAGATGAACGGCATCCAGGCGCTGGCGTTCGTGCGCGCCAGGCACATCGACTCCGACTTCGGCCGCATCGGCCGCCAGCAGGAGTTCCTCCGCGCGGTGATGGACAAGGTCTCCAGCAGGGGCAACCTCATCAACCTGCCCAAGCTGCTGCGGATCGCCGACATCGCCTCCGACCACGTCAAGACCGACGAGTCCCTCTCCACCCGTGAGGCGATCGGCCTGGCCAGGCGGCTGCGCAAGGTCGACCAGGAAACGGTCGACATGCGCGTCTACCCCAGCGCGGCGGTCGCGCCCCGCTGCAACGGCTGCGCCGCCTTCGTGGAGCCGCTGCCGGAGGCGTCCATCCTGATGCGGGCGCTCGCCCGGGACGACGCCCAACTGCCCCCGGTCGGCCTGCCCAACGGCAAGGGGGTGACGCTCTCCGGCACGCGGGTGACGGTGCTGAACGGCGGCGGCGTGCAGGGCGCCGCGGCGCGGGCCGCCGAGGGGCTGCAGCGCCTCGGGGTGCGGGTGGTCGCCACCGGCAACGCCACCAAGCCGACCGGGAAGGCCTCGACGCTGGCGTACCCGCCGAACCTGGAGCAGCAGGCCAGACTGCTCGGCACGCTGCTCGGCGCCCAGGTCAGGCTGGTCCCGTCCGAGGCCGTGAACGGGCTGGTGCTGACGGTGGGCACCTCGTTCACGCTGTAGGCTCCTCCCGACCAACCGACCAGGAGTCCACCGATGCGCTTCTTCGTGACCGGGGGGGCCGGCTTCATCGGCTCCAACTACGTCCGCCACCTGCTGGCCAGCGACCCGGACGCCCAGGTGACCAACTTCGACAAGCTGACCTACGCCGGCAACCGGGCCAGCGTCACCGGCCTCGACGACGACCCCCGCCACACCTTCGTCCAGGGCGACATCTGCGACGCCGCCCTGGTCGGCGAGGTGCTGCCTGGCCACGACGTGGTGGTGAACTTCGCCGCCGAGACCCACGTCGACCGCTCCATCGTGGAGCCGCTGGAGGCGGTCAGGACCAACACCGTCGGGGTGGCGACCCTGGCCGAGGCGGCCCGCGCGGCCGGCGTCGGCCGCTTCCTGCAGGTGGGGACCGACGAGGAGTACGGCACCATCAGCGACGGGTCGTTCCGCGAGACCGACCGGCTGGAGCCGTCCTCGCCGTACTCCGCCGGCAAGGCGGGCGGCTCGCTGGTCGCCCTCGCGTATGCCACCACCCACAAGCTGGACGTGGTGGTGACCCGCTGCACCAACAACTACGGGCCCTACCAGTTCCCCGAGAAGGTCATCCCGCTGTTCGTCACCAACCTGATGGACGGCCACAAGGTGCCGCTGTACGGCAGCGGCGGCAACGTCCGCGACTGGCTCTACGTCCTGGACCACTGCGCCGCCATCGACCTGGTGCTGCGTCGCGGCCAGGCCGGCGCCGTCTACAACGTCGGCGCCGGCAACGAGGTCTCCAACCTGGAGCTGACCCGCCGGATCCTGGCCGCGTTCGGGGCCGGCGAGGAGATGATCGAGTACGTGCCGGACCGCCCCGGCCACGACTGGCGCTACTCGCTGGACACCACCAGGGTGCGGGAGCTCGGCTGGGCGCCCGCCCACGACTTCGCCGCCGGCCTGGTGGAGACGATCGCCTGGTACCGGGACCACGAGGACTGGTGGCGGCCGATGAAGCCCGCCGGGGCCTCCCGCACCCTGGAGACCGGCCGGGCCGCCCGGCGGCCCGGGGGGTCCGGGGGGCTCACGCCGAGCTCCCCGGTCGATCGGGACCAGGACTAGCGCCGTGCGGGTGCTGCTTGCCGGGGCCGGCGGGCAGGTCGGCACGGAGCTGCAGGCCGCCTTCGCCGACGTCAAGGGGCTGGTCGCCCTCGACCGCGCCGCCCTGGACGTCACCGACTGGCCGGCGGTGGCCTCCACCGTCGCCGAGGTCGCGCCCGACCTGGTCCTCAACGCGGCCGCGTGGACCGACGTGGACGGCTGCGAGGCCGACCCCGACCGGGCGTTCCGGGCCAACTGCCTCAGCGCCCGTCACCTCGCCCTGGCCTGCAGGGAGGTCGACGCCGAGCTGGTCCACCTCTCCACCGACTACGTCTTCGACGGCAGCGCCGCCGCCGCGCGGCCGGACGGCTACGGCGAGTACGACCAGCCGGCGCCCGCCAGCGTCTACGGCCGCTCCAAGCTGGCCGGCGAGCAGGCGGTCCGCGACGTCTGGGACCGCGGCTACGTGGTCCGCACCGCGTGGGTGTACGGCGCGACCGGCCGGAACTTCGTCAAGACGGTCCTGCGCCTGGCTGCGGAACGGGACACCCTGCGGGTGGTCGACGACCAGGTCGGCAGTCCCACCTGGGCCGCCGACCTGGCCTGGGGGCTGCGCGCCCTGGTCCGCACCGGCCAGCACGGCACCTACCACCTGAGCAACGCCGGTGCCTGCTCCTGGTACCGGTTCGCCAGGGCCATCCTGGAGGGCACCGGCCAGGACCCCGACCGGGTGCAGCCGACCACCAGCGCCGAGTTCCCCCGACCGGCGCCCCGGCCGGCCTTCTCGGTGCTGGACAACCGGCTCGCTCGCCTGGTCGGGGTGCCGCCCCTGCGCCCGTGGGAGGACGCCCTGGCGGCGTTCCTGGCCGCCGGGGGTGCGGGCAGCCTCCAGAGCGGCTGACGGCGCGCCCCGACGGCGCGCCTCGCCAGAACTACCTGGCCTGCTCAAGACCCCGCGCGGCGGCGCCGACCCTTCGAGGGTTGGCGAACGCCGTCGCGGGGGCTCGGGATGCCAGAGAATCGTCGTCGCCTTCGGCTTGCCGTGCTGGCCGGCCTCGTGCTCGCCCTGGCGCTGGGCGCGGGCCGGCCGGGCCCCGCCGTCGCGGCGCCGTCGAAGTTCCGGATCGTCGGCGACGGCTACGGGCACGGCATCGGCATGGGCCAGGACGGCGCCCACGGCATGGCGCGGCGCCGGCGCCGGCCGCGCCCGCGCCTGGGGCCCAGGCCCAGGCTCCCGCTGCCGCCACGGCCGGCGCCCCAGCGGCGGCGCGCGGCGGGCAGGTCCGCCCGGTAGCGCTGGAGTCCCCGCCGGTCCGCGTCGGCACGGCCAGGTTCGTCGGCTTCTCCTGGCCGAGCCCTGAGGCGGCGGCGCCGGACGAGGAGCGGGGCGTGCTGTGGCTGCGGACCCGCGGCGGGGAGCAGCCCGGGGGGCAGCAGCCCGCCGTGGGGGAGCGGCCGGGCGCGCAGGCCGCGGGCGGCCCCGCCGCCGGGGGCGGGCGGCCGGTCGCGGCCGCCGGCGGGGCCGCGGGAGCCGGCGGAGGGGCTGACGGCCCACCTGGTGACGGCGGGCCTGACCGCCACGCCCGGCACCGAGCCGGCCCGGCCGAGCGAGGCCACCGCGATGACCACCCGCCCGCCGATCATCAGCCGGGCCCGCTGGGGCGCCGACGAGTCGGTCCGCCGGAGCTCCCCGTCCTACAGCCGCACCGTCAAGGCCGCCTTCGTCCACCACACCGTGCAGGCCAACAGCTACTCGCCCTTGGAGAGCGCGGCGCTGATCAGGGCCGACTACGTCTACCACGTCCGCAGCAGGGGCTGGAACGACATCGGCTACAACTTCGTCGTCGAACGCTACGGCCGCGTCTTCGAAGGCCGCTACGGCGGCGTCACCAGGCCGGTGCTCGGCGCCCACGCCGGCGGCTTCAACACCAACATCACCGGGGTCGCCCTGCTGGGGACCTTCACCACCAGCCGCCCGCCCGGCGGCATGCTCGCGGGCCTGCACCGGCTGCTGGCCTGGAAGCTGGACCTCACCCACGTCGACCCGCGCGGCCTGACGGCGCTGACCAGCGCCGGCGGCGCCAACCAGCGCCGGCGGCGCCAACACCCGCTACCCGGCCGGGCGCCGGGTGGTGGCCCACACCATCCTGGGGCACCGCTCGACCTCCTACACCACCTGCCCGGGCGACCCGGTCATCGGCCGGCTGCCGGCCATCCGCGACGCGGTCGCGCACACCGGGGGGTCCAAGATCTACGGCGGCGCCGCCACCGTGGGAACGGTCAGTCCGGAGCGCGGCGGCTACGCCGGCGTCCATGCCCGCCTTAGCTCGACCGTGGGCTGGCGGGTCGCCGTGACCGGTCCAACGGCGCGCTCGTGCGCGCCTGGACCGGCCGCAACGCCACCGGCCAGCTCGCCCCCGCCGGCTGGGCCACCGTGACGGTGACCGCCGCCGCCGGCGCCAGCGCGCGGCCGGTGACCAGCAGGGTCCTCGTCAACCGCTCGGCGGTGCCGAGCGGCACCAGCACCGGCGGGTACTCGGCGGGGACGTGGACGGTCAGCAACGTCAACGCCGAGCAGCGCTCGACGTCGTCCAGCACGTTCGGGCGCTACCGCTGGGGCAGGCCCGGGGACCTCCCGGTGGTGGGCGACTGGGACGGCGACGGCACCCAGACCGTCGGTGTCGTCCGCCACAGCCGCACCGGCGGCAACCAGTTCCTGCTGCGGAACTCCGACGGCAGCGTCGTGAACTTCTGGTACGGCAGCTACGGCGACCGCCCGTGGTCGGCGACTGGAACGGCAACGGCACCTGGACGCCCGGGCTGCTGCGGGCCGGCGCCACCTGGTACCTGAAGGACTCCTTCAGCGGCCGGACGGCACGGCTCGGCCTACGCAAGCAGACCCCGGCACGGCGGTCGTCGGCGACTGGGACGGCAGGCCCTGAGCGACCAGCTGGTCAGGACCGCCTCCGGTGCCGGGTGTGACACGGTGTTTGCGGCCGGTCCGGTATGGGAACTTCCTGCCGCGGCACCCTGTCGGAGGAGGGCCGGCCGTGCTCGCGAGCATCCTCGCGGCGGCCGTGGTGGTCACGGTCGTCGTGCTTGCGTTCGTCACCGACCTGCTCGCCGCCCGCGAGCAGGTCCAGGTCAAGCGCCTCCACTACTTCCGCCTCCGCGGTGCCCACGAGCGCAACCGCGGCCGGCGACGCCCCTAGACGGTTGGTTCCAAGCAACCGGCTTAGAGCTGAAGCAGTCCATCGTAGGGGAGTCGACCGGGGAGGGAGTCGTGATGGTTGCCGCTCCTACCGGGTCCCCGGACTGGCGCACGCGGTGGCCGGCTCCTCGTCGGCCTGGGCCTGGCAGCGGTTACACGATGGGGCGCAGCGAGGCGGTGGTGGCGGGGCCGTGGCGCTGCAGTTCGGTCCATGCCCGGCTGAGGCGGCGGACCAACTCGGTGAGCACCGCGTCGGGGAAGCTGAACGGCAGCCGGATGTAGGTGTCGTAGGCGTCGTGCGCGCCGCTGGGATCCATCGCCGCGCCCGGCACCACCTCCACGCCGTGGCGCAAAGCGACCTGCGCGAAGACGCGGGCGTCGGTGCCAGCCAGGTCGATCCACAGCGCCGAGCCCCCGTCGGGGGTGCGCCAGCGCCAGCCGGGCAGGTGCTCGCCGAGCAGTGCCTGGAGGTGGTCGAGGCGGGGGTGCAGCGTGCTGGCGCGGGCCGCTGCCAGCGTGGTGAGCCTGGGCAGCAGGCGGGCGGCGAGCGCCTGGTCCAGAACGGGGCTGCCGAGGTCGGCCAGGGCCTTGAGGCGGGCCAGCCGCTCGGCGATCTCGCCGGGGGCGCGCACCCAGCCGATCCGCAGCCCAGCCCAGACCGCCTTGGCGAGCGAGCCAACGGTGAGGATCTCGAGGCTGGCGGGTGCGTGGACCGCGATCGGTGGGGGGACTGGATCGGCGTCGGGGCGCGCGGCTGCGGCGTAGGCGTGATCCTCCAGCACGGGGACGCCGTGGCGGGCGGCGATGCTAGCGACCTGGCGGCGGCGGCTGGCAGACATCAGGCTGCCGGTCGGGTTGTGGTAGGTCGGCATCACATACAGCAGCGCCGGCCGCTCGTCGGCCAGCGCCCGGGCCAGGCCGTCGGCCTGGATACCGTCCTGGTCCAGCGGCACCCCGACCAGCCGCACCCCGGCGGCGCGGAACAGGTCCAGGCAGCCGGGCCAGCTCGGCGACTCCACCACCACGGTGGCGCCCTTGCGCAGGTACAGCTGGGCGGCCAGGCCAATGGCCTGCGCGGCGCCGGTGGTCACCACCACCTGATCGGGCACCGTCGGCACCCCGCGGTCGGTGAAGTACGTCGCGATCGCCTCGCGCAGCACCGGCAGGCCACGCGGGAGGTAGCCGGCGTCGACCAACAGGTGCGGGAGGTCCTCGCGCACCAGCTCCAGCAGGGCGTCGCCCAGCTCGGGGGCGCCGGCCTCGACCGCGTAGGCCAGCGAGATCACCTCACCCGGGCCGTCGACCATGCGCTGGAACATGGAGGTCGCGCGGCCGCCGGGGACCCGGCCATCGGCAGGGGCCGGCCGCGGGCCCGGCTGGCGGCTGATCCGGGTACCGCTGCCGCGGCGGCTGTCGGCCAGCCCGAGCCCGCGCAGCTGGTCGTAGGCGGCGACCACGGTGGCGCGGCTGACCACCAGCAGCGTGGCGAGCCGCCGCTCCGACGGTAGTCGCTGCCCGGGCTGCAGGTCGCCGGCCTGCACCGCCCGGCGCAGCGCGCCCGCCAGCCGCTGGTACAGCGGCCCCGGTGCCGTCGTCCAGTCGCCCAGGAGCTCGACCAGTTCGGCCGCGTCTTCAAAACGGTCCACTTCTCGCTCCATTGGCCCGGGTGGACTGCCATGAATGGCAGTGACACTAGCGCATGGAGCTAGCCACTTGCAGGAATGGATCGGAGGTGGACCGCCTGATGAGTCCCGTCCCCTACCTCGAAGCGCAGCTGCGGATCGACCAGCTGCACCGCGAGGCCGACCAGGCCCGCCTGGCCCGCCTGGCCCGCCGTCACCGCCGCCGCGTCGCCGTGCAGCCGCGCCGCGCGGCGGCGCCGGGCCGCCCCGCACCCTCACGCACAGCCCACCAGGCAAGGAGCGCCTGACATGCCACTGCTGCTGCTGTTCATCGCCCTGGTGGTCCTGGCCATCCTCGCCCTCCGCTTCGGCGTCGACTCGCGCGATGGGGCCGACTGGTTGCCGCCCGACCGGCCGCCGAAGGGGGGCTGGGGCCCAGGGCCGTGGTGAGCTTCCCGTGCCTCCTCGATACCTCTGGGTACCTGGACATCTGCCAGATCCGCCCGCGGCGTCCGCAAGCCCCTACAGCGGGCGTCGGCGGCGCAGCCCGGTGCCGAGCAGGCAGGAGGTCGTCCCGGGTGTGGAACCTCCGCAGGGACCGATGGCCGATCGTACGTGTTGCGCGGCGCCGGGGTGCGCGTTCGTGTTGGTGGCCTCCGCGCTGGCGTGCTGCAACCGGCCCTAGCCGGCCAGCCGGAGTGGCCCGACGCCTGACGGATCGTGGTGTCGCGACGCTGCCGTACCGGGCGACGACCGCGTGCGGTCGTGCGCGGCAAGAGGGAAGGCCATGAGCGTCAGGAGGGTCGTGCCCAACATCGCCTCCGACAAGCTGCACGAGAGCCGCGACTTCTACGCCGGCCTGCTTGGCCTCCAGGTCGCCACGGACATGGGCTGGATCCTGACGTTGGTGTCGCCGAGCAACCCGACCGCCCAGCTCAGCGTCCTGCGCCAGGATGCGACGGCGCCAGTGGTCGCGCAGCTCACCGTCGAGGTCGCCGACGTCGACGCCGTCCATGCCGAGGCCCTGCGGCGCGGCCTGGAGGTCGTGCACCCGCTGACCGACGAGCCCTGGGGCGTGCGGCGCTTCTTCGTCAAGGACCCCAACGGGGTGGTGGTGAACGTGGTCAGCCACCGTGGAGACGCCACGACGCCCTGATGGCGGCGCAGTGCCCTCCAGCGTTCATCCGGGAGCAGGTCACCGACCTGCTGCTTGGCGTTCTCGAAGGGCGGCCACGACGGCGGCCGCCAGGAGCGTCGACGAGAGCAGCGCGGCTCCGATCGCCCACCACCAGAAGAAGGCGAACACCGACGCGACCAGCAGCCCCAAGCCGAGGCCTGCGGCGAAGGCGCCGGCCCTGGCCAGCCAGGGCCGCCGGGTGAGCGGGGCGTCCAACGCCTGGCGACGCCGCCAGAGGCCACCAGCAAGCAGCCCCGTCCCGGCCAGCAGGGGCACCAGCGCCACCACGTCGACCAGCGACAACCCGTGGCCCGGGCTGATCGGGACCAGGACAGGGCCCTCCAGGCCGGCGGGAACGACGAACAGCATCAACGCGAGCACGAACAGGATCCCGCACCCAAGAAGCCACTTCATCGCGGCGCTCGGCGCAGCCACGGGACCAGCTTGGCGACCAGCCGCATTCGACCACCCGTCGTAGGCACCCGATGGCCGTAGCATGACCGGAGATCCCCGACCGGCCAACTCCCGCCTGCGGCCTCCGGCTCGGGCGCCTGTCCCAGAACGCCCGGGTGCCGGGGGAGGCAGGAGGACGCGGCCTGCTGGTACGTCGACCTTGTCACCGTCTCCGCCGACGATGGCAGGTTCACGGTCTGGGACCAGTACCTCGACCTGATCGTCGCCACCGACGGTCGCCCCTACCGGATGCTGGACCTCGACGAGCTCGCCGCCGCGGTCCAGGAGGGTGCGCTGCCATGGCCGGACGCGGTCGACGCGCTGCGGCGCCGGCAGCGGCTCCTCGACCGCCACCTGCACGCCGGGCGGTTCCCGGCGGCGGGCTGGGCGGACTTTCCACCGGCCGTGATCGAGCCGCTGGCGGCGCTCCCGGCGCCGCTGCCGGCCAGGCGTGGCCGGTGACGGCACCGTGGCCGGTGGACGTCAGGACCCGCCGCGACCGGACCGGTCGCCGGCGAGCTTCGTCGACGCTCGGGCGGCGTCGGCGCCCAGCTCGCGGACGACGCCGACGAGCAGGTCGAGGTCGGCGGCGGTGGTGCGCCAGTTGCTGATCGCCGGGCGCAACGCCACCCGGCCGCCGTACACGGTGGTGCCGGCGAACACCCGGCCGTCGTCGAGCAGCGCCTCGCCGAGCTGGCGGTTGACGTCGTCGAGCTCCGGTTCGGACAGGCCGCTCGGGCGGTAGCGGAAGCAGACGACGTTGAGCGGGACCTCGGCCAGGCGCTCCAGGTCGGGTGCCGCGTCGACGGCCGCGGCGAGGTGCGCGGCGAGGTCGCAGTGGCGCTCCACCAGCGCCTGGTAGCCGCTGCGGCCGTAGGCGGCGAGCGTGGCCCAGATCGGCAGCGCCCGCGCCCGCCGCGAGGACTCCGGGCCCAGCAGGCCGTAGCCGCCCCGGGGGTCGTCCGGGCCCGGCAGGTACGCCGCCCCCGGCATGCCGAAGGCGGGGCCCAGCCGATCGGGTTCGCGGACGAGCGCGAAGCCGCTCTCGTACGGCACGTTGAGCCACTTGTGGGCGTCGGCGGCGATCGAGTCCGCGCGCTCCATCCCTGCGGTCAGGTGGGCGGTACGGGGTGAGAGCGCGGCGAACAGGCCGAACGCCCCGTCGACGTGCAGCCAGGCGCCGAACTCCTCGGCCAGGCCGGCGAGGTCGGCGAGCGGGTCGAACCCGCCCGCGTTGGGCTCGCCCGCGGTGGCGACCAGCACGGCGGGAGCCCCGTCGAGCTCACCCAGCCGCCGCCGGACCGCGGTCAGGTCGACCCGGCCGACGTCGTCGCGGGTGAACACCTCGACCGTGTCCTTGCCGTGGCCGAGCAGCTGCAGCGCCTTGCGCGCGCTCGGGTGCACGTAGCCGCCGGAGAGCACCGGCATCCGGGGCAGGCCGGCCAGCCCCGCCGAGGTCACGTCCACCCCGTGCCGCTCGCCCCACCAGCGCGTGGCCAGCGCCAGGCCGGTCAGGTTGGCGAAGGTGGCGCTGGCGGTCAGCGCGCCGCCCCAGCCCGGTGGCAGGCCGACGAGCTCGCGCAGCCAGTCCAGCGTGACGGTCTCGGCCGCGTCGGCGAAGCGCGACGAGCCCCGCACGAACGCGTTCTGGTCCAGCAGGGACACGACCCAGTCGGCGGCCAGCGCCGCCGGCGTCGAGCCGCCGATCACGAAGTGGTAGAAGCGCGGCCCTGCCGAGGCGGTCGCGGTCGCCGTCCCGACCCGCAGCAGCGTCTCGACCGCGGCCGCGGTGCCAGAGCCCTGCTCCGGGAGCGGCCCACCCAGCTCGCCCAGCAGCGGCTCGGCGGCGCGGTCGTAGACAAGGCGCCGCGGCAACTTGTCGATGTACGGCCCGGCGGCGTCGACCACCTGCCTGAGTGCCGCCAGGGTCTCGGCCTGCTCGTTCAGCGGGTCGCCCACGTCGCTCCCTCCCACGGTCCCGGCGGCCAGTCTATGGGGTGCGGCCGCCGCAGACCCGGCCTGGGCAGGTTTGCGCCGCCGCGGCTACTGTGGCCGGGTGCGAGTAGCGACCTGGAACGTGAACTCGGTCAAGCAGCGGGTGCCTCGGCTGCTGCCGTGGCTGGACCAGCGGCAGCCCGACGTCGTCTGCCTGCAGGAGACCAAGCTCTCGGACGAGGCGTTCACGGCGTTGCTCGGCGAGGAGCTCGCCGGCCGCGGCTATGCGCTGGCGCTCCACGGCGAGGGGCAGTGGAACGGCGTGGCGATCCTCTCCAGGATGGGGCTGGACGACGTCGTGCCAGGCGTCGCCGGCGCGCCCGGCTTCCCGCACCCGGAGGCACGCGCGGTGGCGGCGACCTGCGACGGGATCCGGGTGAACTCGGTGTACGTCCCGAACGGGCGGGCGCCGGACTCCGACCACTACCGCTACAAGCTGGCCTGGCTGGCCGCGCTGCGCGACCAGCTCGCGGCCGGTCCGGAAGCCGCGATCGTCTGCGGCGACATGAACATCGCGCCGACCGACGCCGACGTCTTCGACCCGGACGCCTACGTCGGCCAGACCCACGTCACGCCGCCGGAGCGGGCGGCGCTGGCCGAGCTGGAGGCGGTCGGCCTGCATGACGTGGTGCGCGAGCGCTGGCCGGCCGAGCGGGTGTTCACCTACTGGGACTACCGGGCCGGCATGTTCCACCGGGACCTGGGGATGCGGATCGACCTGGTGCTGGCCTCGACCCCGGTGGCCGACCGGGTGCGGGCCGCCTGGGTGGACCGGCAGGCGCGCAAGGGCAGCGGGCCGAGCGACCACGCGCCGGTGATCGTCGACCTGGACCAGGCCCCCGACGGGGACATCGGGCCGGTGGTGCCGCCCCCGTCGGCGCCGGCCGCCAAGCGGGGCGAGGCCAAGCTGCCCCAGGCGCGGCCGCCGGAGTGACGCGACCCGTCGCGCGGGTAGGAGTGATCAGCCGCGCCGGTCGCGGAGGAAGCTCCGGACCGCCCAGTTGAACGCCTCGGGGACCTCGACGTTGCAGACGTGACCGGCGTCCGGCAAGACGACCAGCGTCGAGCCGGCGATCCCCGCGCGGAGGTCCTCGGCGACGCCCAGCGGTGCACGCACGTCCTGGTCGCCGTACAGGAGCAGCGTCGGGAGCAGCGTCGCCACGAACTCCTCGGGCGACACCTCGGCCAGCACGAGCGCTTGCCGGAGGCGCTGTTCGGTGGCCTCTGGAGGCAGGGAGCCGGCCCACCCGGCGTACGCGGACGCCAGCGTCAGCGTCACCGGGACGGCCGGATGCGGACGAGGGCGGGTACGGGTCAGCGTCCCTGCTTCATGCCGAGGTAGTGGGCTCGCTGTTCCTTGTCGAGGTGCTCGATCGCGTACCGCAGCGCCGTCCGCGGCATCACCGCGGCGTGCCGGTCGAGGAAGCCCAGCAGCCGTTGGCGGTCCCGTTTGCCGGCCTCGCGGAGCATCCAGCCGGTGGCCTTGTGGATCAGGTCGTGGTCGTCGCCCAGCAGCAGCTCGGCGATCCGGAAGGTGTCGGCCACGTCGCCCTGCCTGATGAAGTACGCGGTGCTGATGATCGCGGTGCGGCGCTCCCAGGTGCTCCGCGAGCGTGCCAGCTCGAACAGGACGTCGCGCGGCTTGTCGAACAGGTAGCCGCCGACCACGTACGGGGCGGCCACGTCGACCAGGTCCCAGTTGTCGATGCGGTCGGTGTGCCGCAGGTAGAGCTCGTAGAGCTCCTTGCGGCGGCGCTCGGGCGTCTGCTTGCGACGGGCCTGCTTGTCCATGATGCTCAGCCCGCCGGCCCGTACCTCGTGGACCGGGCTCTCGAGCAGCTTCCCGATCTCGCCGGGCGGCAGCTCGATGAACTCCTTGGCGAGCGCGAACACCTGCCCCATCCGCACGCCGATGAACTCGTCGCCGTCGCCGACCTTGAAGTAGCGGCGGTACTTCTCGAGCTCCTCCGGCGACCGCTGCGCCTCCAACCGCTCCACGAACCGCTCCGCGCTGAGCTCCTCCGGCACCTCAGCCACCACCGCCTTCGTCCTGGCCCAGATCCTGCTGCGCCGCCGCTGCGTGCCCGCTCGCCGAGGCCTCGGCATGCCCGCAGTCTACGGTGCCGGGGCCACGGGCCCTCCCTGCGGGAACCGGGCGCGCAGCGCCCGGTGGACGTCGCCCGGCGAGCGCGGCCGCGTGGTGGCCGCCGTTGCCTCCTCGACCAGGCGCAGGGCGGCGCCGGTCCCGGCGCCCAGCGCCGGCCGCTCCGGCATGGTGGCCAGGACGTCGCGGGCCAGCAGCAGCTCGACCGCCAGGACGTCCTCCAGCAGCCCGAGGGCCTCGTCGGCCTTGCGCACGCTGAGGGGGGCACCGGTGGCGTGGTCCTCGACGTCGAGGTCCAGCGGGGGGACGTCGAGGGTTGCGGGCGCGGCGAGCTGCTTCAGCTCGGCGAACGCCGCGGCGGCGGGGTAGCGGAGCGTCAGGCCGGGCAGCTCGGGGACCACCGCGCCGCCGAGCGCGGCCACCTCCCGGAAGAACGCGTTCCACAGGTGGCTCATGCGGCGCTCGCTCAGCTGCCCGACGTGGGCGACGGCCCCGCGGAGGCCGTCGAAGGCAAGCGCCAGCACCAGCGGGTGGAAGTTGCCGTTGTGGACCATGGCCTGGTCCTCCACCGACACCAGCGGGTTGTCGCCCTGGGCGTTGAGCTCGACCTCGACGGCGCGGCGGGCGAACGCCAGCAGCTCGCGCAGCGCCCCGTGCACCTGCGGCGCCACCCTGAACGACAGCGGGTCCTGGACCGACGCGGGGGCGTCCGGCCCGAGCAGGTAGCTTCCCTCCAGCGCCGCCCGCAGGCTCCGGCACGCCTCGACCTGGCCGGGGAAGGGCTTGGCCCGGCCGACGGCCGGCAGCGCGAACGACGTGTCGCCGCCGGTCGCCTCCAGCGACAGCGCGGCGGCGACGTCGGCGGCGCCGGCCGCCCTGGCCGCGCGGGCGACCACCAGCGCGCCGTGGCCGACGGAGATGCCGTTGGCGGACATCAGCGCGAGCCCGTCCTTGGGCTGCAGCACCAGCGGGTCGATCCCGGCGCGCCGCAGCGCCTCGCCGCCGGGGAGGACCTCGCCGGCGTGCTCGGCGCTGCCCATGCCGATGGCCACCATGGCGACGGCGGCCATCTGCGGGAGGTCGCCCGCACCCACCGACCCGGTCCGGGGCACCACCGGGTGGACCCCGGCGTTCAGCATCGCCGCCAGCGTCTCGGCGACGGGCGGGCTCGCTCCCGAGCCGCCCCGCGCGATCCCGTTGAGGCGGACCAGCAGCGCCGCCCGGACCAGCGCGCTCGGCAGCGCCGGGCCGATCCCGCCGGCGTGGGTCACGACCAGGAGCTGCTGGGCGCGGCGCAGCTCGTCGTCGGGCACGCGGGTGTCCTTCTGGTGGCCGACGCCGGTGGTCACGCCGTAGACGCGCTCGCCGGTCGCCAGGGCGTGGTCCACCACCTTCCGGCTGGCGTCGATCCGGGCGCGCGCGGCCGGTCCCAGCGCCACCTGAGCCCCCTGGACGACGGCGAGCAGCTCCTCGACGGTGAGCGGCGCCTCGTCGACCGTCACGAGGTCCCCGCGACGCTGTTCCATCGCACGCCTCCTCCCATCGGGCACCGCGTGGCGCTCGGCGCCTGCCTGGCGACCAGCATGCACGACCGTGGAGCCGGGCGGTCGGCGCCCGGCTCCACGGTCCGGGGCGCCCGCCCGGGAGGAGCTCCTAGCAGGCGTTCCCGGCGATCCGCTCGTCGATCCTCCGCACGGCACCACGGTCGACGGTGAGCTCGTAGAAGAAGGTCGCCGAGCGGGCGTTGTCGGCCAGCTTGGCGAGCAGCACGTCCCGGCTGGCGGCGGCCTCCTCCTCGCACCCGATCAGGTTCACCCCCAGGTCGCCGGCCAGCGGCAGGGTCCGCAGCCGGGGGTTCTCGTTGCGCAGGTAGACGGTCCGGAACTTGGCGGTGCCGCGGGACTCGCCGTCCTCGACGGCCGCCTCGACGGCGTCCCGGTCACGGAAGACCTGGACCACGTCGACCACCACGGTGTTGCGGCCGGTGTCGACCTTGCGGACGTAGGCGGCGTGCCTGCCGTCCTCCAGGACCGGCGGCGTGGGCGCCGCGGCGTCGTCCGCGGGGCCGGCGGGCTGCCCGGCCTTGGCGGCCGGTTCGGCCGCGGGGCTGGCCGCCGCGTCGGCGGGGCTGGCCGCGGTGCCGACGGTGCCGGCGCCGGTGGTGTCGCGCTGCGCGGCGGGCGGGGATGCCGGGGCCGTCGGCCGGGTGACGAACGCGGCCCCGACGCCGATGCCTGCGGCCAGCAGCGCGAGCGTGCCCGCGGTCAGCAGGGCCACGGTGCGGCGCCGCCTCGGCGGGGTGGGCGTGGACTGGGCCGTCGGGACCTGGTCGAGGCTGGGTGCAGGCATGGAGCTCCCCCTTGTCCGCCGCGCTGCTTGGTGCAGCGCCACGGCCCTACAGTGGTACGGCCCGGTCACGAAGCGACACCGCAAGCAGTACGAGCGGCTATCGGCGGGGTTACCGTTCGGACACGTCGACAGGAGGTCCCCATGGCGGACGTGAAGCCGATCCCGGATGAGTATCCGCAGGTCACGCCGTACCTTTGCGTGGACGGCGCCGACGCCGCGATCGGGTTCTACCGTGAGGTGCTCGGGGCGACCGAGCGGGCGCGCCTGGCGGGGCCGGACGGCAAGGTCGCCCACGCCGAGCTGCAGCTGGGGGACTCGCTGATCATGCTGGCCGACGAGTTCCCGGAGCTGGGCATCCGCAGCCCCAAGGCCTTCGGCGGCTCCCCGGTGACGATCAGCGTCTACGTCGAGGACGTCGACGCCGCCTTCGACCGGGCCCTGAAGGCGGGCGCCAAGGCGCTCCGGCCGGTGGAGGACCAGTTCTACGGCGACCGGATCGGCCAGTTCGAGGACCCGTTCGGGCACCGCTGGAGCGTCGCCACCCGCGTCGAGGACGTGACGCCGGAGGAGATGGCCAGGCGCGCCGCCGAGGCCGGCGGCTAGCGCGACCGGCCACGGTGGACCCCGACCGCCACCCGGAGCGCGCCCTGCCGGTCGGCGCGGGCCTCGGCGCGTAGGTGGCCGCGCGGCGCGCTTGGGGGGTTGGCCTCCGGCGGTAGCATTGGCGCCGCCCGCAGCGGTCGCCCGGGGCCGGTCCCGGACCGCGGGCCGGTGGAGGACACGATGGACAGAAACGACGACGGCGTCCCCGACTGGCAGCAGGACGAGCGGTACGCCGACGAGGCGCCGGTCCGCGGCCCCTGGCGCACCCGGGCGCGGCGCGGCGGCGGCATGCCGGGCGGCTGCGCGCTGCCGCTGGCGCTGCTGCTGGGCGGGGCCGGGCTGCTGGCCCGGCTGGCCGGCGCACGCCGCCGCTGAGCCGGCGGCTCAGCCGCGCCGCAGCAGCAGCATCGGGACCAGTTGCTCGTCCGCGGTCATCGACCCGTGGTGGCCGGTGAGCAGCGCCTGGGTCGGGTCCACCTCCCGCTGTACCACCCCGACGGGCCCGAACGCGGCCGCCACCACGTCGCCGATGCGGGGCCGCACCTGGTCGGGCACCTGCGGGCCGAACCAGCCGGCGGCGACCGCCTCCTCGCGCGGCACCACCCACATGGCCTCCCCGAGCAGCGCCCGCCAGGCGTCCAGGACGTCGCCGGCGGCGCCGCGCTCGGTGTGGACGTGGCGCGCCCGGGCCTCCCCGGCGAGCAGGCGCACGCCGGCGGCCAGGTCCGGCTGGTCGCCGAGGTCCACCCGCTGCTCCGGCCGCAGGTCGACCATGCCGTGGTCGCCGGTGACGACCAGGGCGGCGTCGCCGGGCAGGCGCTCGGCGAGCTGGGCGGCCAGCCGGTCGACGTGGGCGAGCTCCAGCCGCCAGGCGTCGCTGGCGGCGCCGCGGACGTGGCCGGTCCGGTCCAGGTCGGGGTGGTAGGCGTAGACGAGGCTGCGGCGGCCGGCGGCCAGGCAGCGCAGCGCGCCGGCGGCCATGTCGCCGAGCGAGAAGGTCCGCCAGTAGCGGCCACCGCGGAGGACGGCGCGGGTGAAGCCGGAGGCGGCGTACTCGCCGCCGCCCACCAGGGTCACCTCGACGCCGTCGGCCTCGGCGAGCTCGAACCCGGTCGGCTCGGGCTGCAGCCGCTCCGGCACCACCCGGTCGCGCAGGTCCTTGGCCCCGCCGAGGCCGTAGGGGGACCAGCGCAGGCAGTTGAAGGCGCGGTCCATGCCGGGCAGGGCCATCGTGTAGCCGACCAGGCCGTGGCCGGCCGGTGGCCGGCCGGTGCCGATCGAGGCGAGGCTGGTGGCGGTCGTCGCCGGGAAGCCGGTGGTGAGCGGGGCGGCCTGCTCGGCGGCGGCGCCGAGGAACGGCGCCGCCTGCCGGTTGGCCTGCAGCAGCTCCCAGCCGAGGCCGTCGACCACCAGCAGGCAGACGCGGCGCAGCGGCTCCAGGCCGAGCGGGTTGCGGGCGCCGGGCACGTCCAGCGCGGCCAGCAGCGACGGCAGCAGCTCGGCGAGGGACGCCTCGCCGTAGCGGGGGAGCGGCGGCTGGGGGGTCATGGTCCGGCAGGGTACCGAGGCCCCGCCGGCGGCGCCTCCGTATGCTGGACGGAGGACTGACACCAGGAGGCGAGGAACGCGATGGTTGAGGTGACCAGGACCGAGCAGGAGTGGCGCGAGCGGCTGACCCCGGAGCAGTACGCGGTGCTCCGCCAGCAGGGCACCGAGCCGCCGTTCACCGGCAAGTACACCTACGCCAAGGAGGAGGGCGTCTACCGCTGCGCCGCCTGCGGCAACGAGCTGTTCCGCTCCGACGCCAAGTTCGACTCCGGCACCGGCTGGCCCAGCTTCACCGAGCCGGCCAACGCCAGCGGGGTGGAGCTGCGCCCCGACTACAGCCACGGCATGGTCCGCACCGAGGTGACCTGCGCGCGCTGCGGCTCCCACCTCGGCCACGTCTTCGAGGACGGCCCGGCCCCCACCGGCCAGCGCTATTGCATAAATTCCTTGGCCTTGGACCTGGATACTGATACGGGAGGCTCCTCCTAGGGCAGTCCCTGGTTCATCCGGGGGGGAGCCAGCTCCCCCCCGGACCCCCCCAACAGCCGGCTCCGCCTGCGGCCCGGGTAGGATGCGCCATCCCCTTGCCGAGGAGGGCCGATTGGCGGAGCAGCCGACCTACAACGTGCTGAAGACGTGGGCCTTCGACGACTGGGGCCTGTACGGCCGGGGGGACGAGCTGCTCAGCCGGGCGCTGGCCCGCCACCCCCGGGTGGGCAGGGTGTTCCACGTCCAGCCGCCGGTCGAGCCGGCGCAGTTCCGCACCCGCTTCCGCGACCCCCGCTGGGAGCAGGACATGGCCAACCAGCTCCGCCGGCTGGAGGGGGTCGACGACGACGGGGTGCTGCTGTTCACCCCCACGGCCAGCGCCGGCCGGCGGGAGGCGGCCCTCGACGCCACCGTGGCGATGCTGGAGCGCGAGCAGGCCTTCGCCCGGCCGCTGCTGATGCTCCACGGCCTGGTCGACCCCTTCGCCGGCGACCTGGCCAGCCGGCTCGGCGGCCGCGGCGTGACCCGGGTCGCGATCCTGCGCCGGGACGCGCGCGCCGCCTACCCGGTCGACGCCGACGAGCGCGAGGCGCTGGACGAGGTGTACCGGACGCAGATCCCCGGCGCCGACCTGGTCTGGGCCGGCACCCGCGAGCTGCGCGACGAGCTCGCCGCGCTGAACCCGCGGACCATGCTGCACCCGGTCGGCGCCGACCAGGGGCTGGCCGGGGGCAGGCCGGCGGCCGAGCTGGCCGACCTCCCCCGGCCGCTGGTGATCTACGCCGGCTCGATGCGCGCCTACCTGAACGTCGGCCTGATCCGTGGCACCGCCGAGCGGCTGGGGGAGGCCAGCTTCGTGTTCGTGGGGCCCGCCGCCGACTTCCTGCTGCCGCTGGTCTCGGGGCTGCGCAACGTCCACGTGGTCGGCCCGCGGCCCTACGGCCTGCTCGCCGACTACCTGGCCGCCGCCGACGTCGCCATCGCCCCCCACCAGGTGGCGCCGGCCACCAGGGCGGTGGTGCCGGAGAAGCTCTTCGGCTACCTGGCCGCCGGCCTGCCGGTGGTCACCACCGAGGTCGCCGGCGCCGAGGAGCTGCGCCGCCTGGTCTGGATCGCCCGCGACCCCTCCGAGTTCGCCCGCGCCATCCAGGGAGCCCTCAAGCGCGACCGCGACCGCCGCCGCTCCCTCCGCCAGGCCGCCGTCGCCCCCCTCTCCTGGGACGAGGTCGCCGGCCACACCGTCGCCACCATCGACGCCCTCCGCGCCGGCGCCGACCTCCCCCCACCCCCCGAGCTCCGGGTCCCCGCCATCCCGGGCTTCCTGGCCCGCTGACGGCCCCCGACGGCAACCGAAGCTGGCATCCTGGACCCCCCAGACCCGAGGAGCCCAGACGTTGCCCGACGACCAGGTGCCCGCCGACCACCCGGACCCCGCGGCCGGCCAGCCCCAGACCACCCCGGCCGTCTGCTACCGCCACCCCGACCGCCCGACCGGCCTGCGCTGCTCGCGCTGCGGCCGGCCGATCTGCGGCGAGTGCTCCAACCCGGCCCCGGTCGGCCAGCTCTGCCCCGACGACGCCCGCTCCTCGCGGGTACGGGTCCGTGGCCTGCCCGGCCAGGGGCGGCCGGTCGCGACCCTGACCCTGCTCGGCCTCAACACCGTGCTGCTGCTGGTCTCGGCGCTGCTGAGCGGCAGCGGGTTCGGCCTGCTCGACCCGGCGCCGCGGGCGCTGTGCCGGCTGGGGGCGCTCAACGCCGCCGCCATCGCCGAGTCCGGCCAGTGGTGGCGCCTGCTGACCGTGATGGTGCTGCACGGCGGGCTCCTCCACTGGGCGTTCAACAGCTGGGCGCTGTGGGCGTTCGGGCCGACGCTGGAGAACCTCCTCGGCTGGGTCCGGTTCCTGGCCCTCTACGTCGGGGCCGGCTTCGCCGGCGCCGCGGCCAGCTTCGCCTTCAACCACACCGAGCTCGGCGTCGGCGCCTCCGGGGCGATCTTCGGGCTGCTCGGGGCGCTGGTGGCGTTCTTCTTCCGCCGCCGCCAGGCCGGCGGGGCGGTCCCGCTGCAGAACCTGCTGCTGGTGCTGCTGCTCAACCTGTTCATCGCCTCGCGCAACCCCCAGATCGACAACCTCGCGCACATCGGCGGGTTCCTGGCCGGCCTCGTGACGATGGTCCTGCTGGAGGTGGTCCCCGCCCGCAACCGCTGGCTGGGGGCCGCCGCCCTCGCCACGCCGTTCGCGGCCGGCATCGTGCTCACCATGGTCGGGGTGGCCAGCTACCCCGTCGGCAGCGGGCTCACCTGCGTGGGGGCGTGACCGGGCCGCCGCCCGGCCGCGTCTCCGCCACCGCCTGGGCGCGCAGGTAGAGGGCGTTGCTCATGCCGATCACGAACGGGTCGACCAGCGCCAGCAGGATCGCCAGCGTGGCCGTCACCGTGAAGTTCAGGTTGAAGCTCGCCAGGACCAGCCCGCTGGCCTGGACCAGCCCGATGAGCAGGCAGAGGGGGAAGTTGCCCGCCGCCACCCGGTGGGAGACGGCGGCGGCCTGCCGCACCCGCCGCTCGCCGTCGAGCACCACCCGCTGGGTGAGGACCACCAGGAAGGCCAGCCCGACCGCGAACAGCGGCCACAACCCCACCGCCAGCTTGGTCTGCTCGGCGCGGGGCAGCGGCTCCGAGCCGCGCGGGCCGAACAGCAGCAGGCCGACCAGCAGCGCCAGCAGCAGGTAGGCGGCCTTCAGCAGCCAGGCCCGCACGCCGGGACCGATCGAGCGGCGCGTGGCCGCCAGCGCGTCGGCGGCCGCGGTCGGCACCGCCGCCAGCGCGCCCGCCAGCCAGGCGACCAGGAACAGCTCGACCAGCAGCCCGGCCGCCAGCAGCGCCACCGCCAGGGGCACGGCCAGCAGCGCGCTGCGCGGGTCGACGAAGATCGGCAGGCCGCCGACCGCCACCGCGACCACGGCGGCCAGCGGGCGGCGCCGGTACTGGCGCCAGGCGTCGCGCAGGACGGCAACGAGCAAGGGGCTCCTCGTGGGCGGCGTGGGGCGTGGGCGGGGTCGACCGGCGAGCCTATCCTACGGGGTGGACCTCCCCCGGATCAGGAGCAGCTCGCGATGGCCCAAGCCACCGGCGCCCCGCGCCTCACCGCCCTCTCCCACGGCGCGGGCTGCGCCTGCAAGCTGCCGCTGGCGACCCTCGAGCGGCTGATGGCCACCGTCGGCCAGGGGTTCGGCGGCGCCGGGGGGGACCTGCTGGTCGCGGCCGCCGACGGCGACGACGCGGCGGTGCTGCGGCTGGACGGCGAGCGGGCGCTGGTGCTCACCACCGACTTCTTCACCCCGATCGTCGACGACGCCCGCGACTGGGGGCGGATCGCCGCCGCCAACGCCCTGTCGGACGTGTACGCCATGGGCGGCCGGCCGCTGGTGGCCCTCAACCTCACCGCCTGGCCGGCCGACGGCCTGCCGCTGGAGCTGCTGGCCGAGGTGCTGCGCGGCGGGGCGGAGGTGGCGGCCGACGCCGGCTGCGTGGTGGTCGGCGGCCACTCCATCGACGACGCCGAGCCCAAGTACGGGCTGGCCGTGGTCGGGCTCGCGCACCCCGACCGGCTGCTCACCATCGACCGCGCGCGGCCGGGCGACCACCTGGTGCTGACCAAGCCGCTCGGCACCGGCGTGGTCGCCACCGCGGTCAAGCGCGGCCAGCCGGACCCCGCCGTGGTGGCCGCCACCGTCGCCGCCATGACCACCCTCAACCAGCCCGCCGCCGAGGCCGCCCTGGCGGCCGGGCTGCTGGCCGCCACCGACGTCACCGGCTTCGGGCTGCTCGGGCACCTGCACCGGATGCTGCGGGCCAGCGGCGCCGCCGGCGAGCTGGACGCCGCCCGGGTGCCGTTCCTGCCGGGCGCCGCCGAGCTGGCCGCCGCCGGGTTCGTCTCCGGCGGCACCCGCAACAACGAGGCCTTCCTGCGCGACCGGGTCGAGCTGGAGCCGGGGCTGCCCCCGGTGGTGGCGACGCTGCTGTACGACGCCCAGACCTCCGGCGGCCTGCTGCTGGCGGTCCCGCCCGAGCGGCTGGCCGGGCTGGTCGGCGACCTGCGCGGCCGCGGGGTCGAGCCGGCCCTGGTCGGCCGCGTGCTGGCCGGCCCGGCCGGCCGCATCCGCGTCCGCCGCCTGCCCCCGGCGTAGGCCCGCGGCGGCGCGGCGCCTACAGGGTCGCGCTGACCGGCTGCAACGACGCGATCATCGCGACCGCCTCGACCTCGATGAGGAACTCCTCGCGGAACAGCCGCCGGACCTCGACGGCGGTGCTCGCGGGCGGCTGGCGGGTGTTGACGTACTCGTCGCGGACCTCGCGGACGACCGGCAGCTGGGTGGCGTCCAGCAGGTAGATGTTGAGCTTGACCACCTGGTCGAAGCCGGCGCCGACCGCCTCCAGCGCCACCCGGAGGTTCTCGAACACCTGCCGCGCCTGCGCGCGGACGTCGCCCGGCCCGACCAGCGCACCCTCGCGGTCCATGGCGACCTGCCCGGCGACGTAGACCGGCCGGCCCGCGGTCACCTCGACCACGTGGGTGTAGCCGGTGGGGCGGTGCATCCCCTCCGGGTTGACGAAGTTGGCGGTTGGGACCTGCGCGGACGAAGGATCGTTCATGCGGCTGCTCCCTCCATGGCACCCGACGGCGGCCACGCAGTCTACCGGCGGGCCCGGCCCACGCCGGTGCGGCGGCCGCCGCTCGCCGGAGACCTGGTGGTACCGCTACCCTCTGACCTGGACCTTCCCGCCGGGAACAGGCGACCGGCGGCAGGACGTTGGCTGCGGTGAGGCAGAGGACCGACACGGGACGGCGATGTTCGCGATCGACCAGGACCAGTACCAGACGCTGGTGGCGCACGCCCGCGGGGAGTACCCCAACGAGGCCTGCGCGCTGCTGGCCGGCCGCGACGGGACGGTGGAGCGCGTCTACAGGCTGCCCAACGCCGAGGCGAGCCCGACCTTCTACCTGGTGGAGCCCAAGGCCCAGCTGCGGGCGATGACCGAGATGGACGACCTCGGCCTCGACCTGGTCGGCATCTTCCACTCCCACGTCGCCACCGAGGCCTACCCGTCCCGCACCGACGTCGAGCTGGCGGCCTACCCGGACGCCGCCTACCTGATCGTGTCCCTGGCCGACCAGGACGCCCCCGTGCTGCGGGCCTTCCGCATCCGCGACGGCCAGGTCGACGAGGAGCCGGTCGAGGTCTCCGGGCGGCCGAAGGTGGCGGGATGAGCCTGCCGCTCCGCGACGGCGGCGTGCCGGTCCCGCCCGCCGACGGGCTCGCCTGCCCGGTGTGGCACCGGCAGGGCCCCGCCGCCCGCTACGGGCGATGTCTGCGGCGGCCCGCCGGGAGCGCCTGAAGCCCAGCGACCAGCGACCCGCGTCGCACCCGACCGTTCCAGGAGGCCGTGATGGCCGTCGAAGTCCGAATCCCAACCATCCTCCGCAAGCACACCGGCGGCGAGAAGGCCGTCGCCGCCGAGGGCGACACCGTCCGCGACCTGCTCGGCGACCTCGACCGCCGCTACCCGGGGATCGCCGGCCAGCTCCTCAACGCCGACGGCTCGCTGCACCGCTTCGTCAACGTCTACGTCAACGACGAGGACGTCCGCTTCCTCGGCGCGCTGGACGCCAAGCTCGACGACGGCGACGTGGTCGCCATCCTCCCCGCCGTCGCCGGCGGCGCGTAGGAGGCGGCCCGGTGCGCTACGAGGACCTGGCCGACGCCATCGGCAACACCCCGCTGGTGGGGCTGCCGAGGCTCTCGCCACGGCCCGGGGTACGGCTCTGGGCCAAGCTGGAGGGCAACAACCCCACCGGCAGCGTCAAGGACCGCATCGCCCGGGCGATGGTCGACGACGCCGAGAAGAGCGGGCGCCTGCAGCCCGGCGCCACCCTGCTGGAGCCCTCCAGCGGCAACACCGGCATCGCGCTGGCCCTGGTCGCCCGCGTGCGCGGCTACCGGCTGGTGGTGGTGATGCCCTCCAACACCTCCGCCGAGCGCCGCCAGCTGCTGGAGCTGTACGGCGCCCAGGTGGTCCCCTCGCCGGCCTCCGGCGGCTCCAACGGGGCGATCGCGCTGGCCGAGGAGCTGGCCGCCGAGCACCCCGACTGGGTGATGCTCTACCAGTACGGCAACCCCGCCAACGTCACCGCCCACTACGAGACCACCGGCCCCGAGGTCTGGCGGGACCTTCCGGAGGTCACCCACTTCGTCGCCGGGCTCGGCACCAGCGGCACCCTGGTCGGGGTCGGCCGCTACCTCAAGGAGCAGAACCCGGGCGTCCAGGTGGTGGCCGCCGAGCCGGAGTACGGCGACCTGGTCTACGGGCTGCGCAACCTCGACGAGGGCTTCGTGCCGCCGATCTTCGACGAGCGCGTGCTCGACCGGCGCATCAAGGTCGGCTCGCGCGACGCGCTGGCCCGCACCCGCGAGCTGGCCGCCACCGAGGGGCTGTTCGCCGGCGTCTCCACCGGCGCGGTCCTGCACGTGGCGCTGCGGGTGGCCGAACCGCTGGAGCGCGCCGAGGTCGTGGTCCTGTCGCCCGACGGCGGCTGGAAGTACCTGTCGACCGGCGCCTACGGGGCCGACCCCGCGGCCGCCGAGGAGGGCATCGCCGGGCAGCTGTGGGCGTAGCGCCGGTACCCGACCGCCGCTCCCGGTCGGCGCGCTGCGGTATCGTCCGAGGCATGGACCCACGCCCCATCGGCATCTTCGACTCCGGCGTCGGCGGCCTGACCGTCGCCCGCGCCGTCATCGACCTGCTCCCGCACGAGTCGGTGGTCTACTTCGGCGACACCGCCCGCTTCCCCTACGGCCCCCGGCCCCAGGCCCAGGTGCGCCGCTTCGCCGAGGAGGTCATGGACCTGCTGGTCGCCGAGGACGTGAAGCTGGCCGTGGTCGCCTGCAACAGCGCCTCGGCGGCCGCCTTCGACGAGCTCCGCGCCGCCTACCCGCTGCCGGTGGTCGAGGTGATCGAGCCGGCCGTGCGGGCCGCGGTCCGCCTGACCCGCAACCGCACCGTGGGGCTGATCGGCACCGAGGGCACCATCGGCTCCGGCCGCTACCGCGAGGCGGTCGAGGAGACCCACGAGAACGTCGCCCTGGTCGCCCAGGCCTGCCCCCGCTTCGTCGAGTACGTCGAGCGCGGCGAGACCACCGGCCAGGGGATCCTGGACGTCGCCGCCGGCTACCTGGCGCCGCTGATGGCCGCCGAGGCCGACACCCTGATCCTCGGCTGCACCCACTACCCGCTGCTCACCGGGGTCATCGGCTACATCGTCGGGCCCGACGTGTTCCTGGTGAACTCCGCCGAGTGGGTCGCCCGCAGCGTCTTCGCCGAGCTGACCCGCGCCGACCTGCACGCCCCCTACGGGGCGCGCCCGCGCCACCGCTTCCTCGCCTCCGGCGACCCCGACGAGTTCCGCCGCCTCGGCGCCCGCTTCCTCGGCCCGGAGGTCGGCGCGGTCGAGCGGCGCAGCCTCGCCGTGCCGGTCGAGGTCGAGGCGTCGTGATCCGCCTCACCGTGCTGGGTGCCTGCGGCACCTACCCCGCCGCCGGGCGGGCCTGCTCCGGCTACCTGCTGGAGGCGGCCGGCGGCGGCGGGACGGCCAGGATCTGGGTGGACGCCGGCCCCGGCACCCTGGTCAACCTGCTGCGGGTCGCCGAGCTGCCGGCGCTGGACGGGATCTGGGTCTCGCACCTGCACGTCGACCACGTCAGCGACCTGCTGGCGGCCAACTACGCGCTGCGCTACGGCGACCTGGAACCGCCGCCCGGGCCGATGCCGGTGTTCGGCCCGCGCGGCTGGGCGGCGCACGTCCGCAGCTTCCTGGACACCGGCGAGAGCGAGCCGATCGGCGGCGCCTTCGAGGTCCACGAGCTCACCGACGGCGACCGGATCGACCTCGGGCCGCTGCGGCTGGAGGCGGTCGAGACCGTCCACTCGGTCGAGACCTTCGGGGTGCGGGCGTCGGCCGGTGGCGGCACGGTCGCCTACTCGGCCGACTCCGGCCCCTGCGACGGGCTCGCCCGCCTGGCCGAGGGGGCGGACCTGTTCGTCTGCGAGGCGGCCTGGCCCGAGTGGCCGGAGGGCGCCCGGCCGATCCACATGACCCCGCTGCTGGCCGGCCAGTGGGCGGCCAAGGCGCGGGCGCGGCGGCTGCTCCTGACCCACCTGCGCCCGGGCGCCGACGCCGGTGCCGCCCTGGCCCGCGCCGCCGACGCCTACGGCGGCCCGGTCGACCTCGCCACCGAGATGGAGGTCCACGAGTTGCACGCCACGGAGGAGGGCCGGTGACCAGACGGGACGGCCGCAGCCCCGACCAGCTCCGGCCGGTCACGATCACGGTCGGCTGGCAGCAGACCGCCTACGCCTCGGCGCTGGTCGAGCTGGGCCGCACCAAGGTGCTCTGCGCGGTCACCTACGAGGACCGGGTGCCGCCGTTCCTGCGCGGCAGCGGCAAGGGCTGGGTCACCTCCGAGTACGCCATGCTGCCCGGCGCGACCGGCGAGCGGTCGGCGCGGGAGGTCGCCAAGGGCCGCCCCGGCGGCCGCACCCACGAGATCCAGCGGCTCATCGGCCGCTCGCTGCGGGCGGTCGCCGACACCCAGGCGCTCGGCGAGGCGACCCTGTGGGTCGACTGCGACGTGCTGCAGGCCGACGGCGGCACCCGCTGCGCCTCGATCACCGGGGCGTGGGTGGCCCTGTTCGCCGCCTGCCACCGCATGATGCAGGAGAAGCGCGTCAAGACCTTCCCGCTCCGCGACCACGTCGCCGCGGTCAGCGTCGGGATGGTGGACGGCACCCCGTGCCTGGACCTCCACTACGACGAGGACGTCCGCGCCGAGACCGACATGAACGTGGTCATGACCGGCCTCGGCGGCCTGGTCGAGGTCCAGGGCACCGCCGAGCGGGAGCCGTTCAGCCGCGCCGAGCTGGACGCCCTGCTGGACCTCGCCGGCAAGGGCGTCCAGGAGCTGGTCAAGGTGCAGAAGCAGGCGCTGGGGCCGATGCTCGAGGAGGCCGCCATCCCGCCGCTGCGCCGGCTGGCGCTGGGCCCGGCCCCGCTGGACCTCGCCGACCGGCGGGTCGGCCAGGGCGGGTGAGCGCCGCCGCGCCGCGGCTGCTGCTGGCCACCGCCAACCCGGGCAAGCTGCGCGAGCTGCGGGCGATCCTGGCCGGCCTGCCGGTGGACCTGGCCGGCCTGGACGAGGTCGCGCCCGGCGGCGCGCGGGACCTCGGGCGCGGCCGGCCGCCGGCGGTGGCGGAGACGGGCGCCACCTTCCTCGAGAACGCCCTGCTGAAGGCGCGCGGCTACGCGGCCTGGTCGGGGCTGGCGGCGGTGGCCGACGACTCCGGCCTGGAGGTCGACGCGCTCGGCGGCGCGCCGGGGGTGCGGTCGGCCCGCTACGCCGGCGAGGGCGCCGGCGACCGGGCCAACCTCGACAAGCTGCTGGCGGAGCTCGCCGGCGTGCCGCCCGAGCGCCGCGGCGCGCGCTTCCGCTGCGCCGCCGTGCTGGCCGACCCGGGCGTCGGCGAGTGGACGGCGGAGGGGACCTGGGAGGGGCGGCTGCTGGAGGCGCCGCGGGGGACCGGCGGGTTCGGCTACGACCCGGTGTTCCTGCCCGACGGCTGGGACCGCACCAGCGCCGAGGTCGACCAGGCCACCAAGGACGCCGCCTCGCACCGGGGCCGGGCCTTCCGCGCGCTGCGCCCGGCCATCGAGGCCTGGGCCCGCACCACCCGGAACGGCTCCTGAAGCAGCTCCGCGTCGTCCAAGGCCGATCGCATCAGCAGCAGCCACGACGGCCGAGCAGGTCGTCGAAGTCGCCGTGCTTGACGCCGTGCAGGAACGTGCGGAGGTCTGCGTCGCTGAACAGCAGCGCTGGCCCGTCGGGATGCCTGGAGTTGCGAATCGCGACACCACCGCCTGGCAGCTTGGCGGTCTGCACGCACTCGCCCTCGGCGGTGCTGCGCTGGCTCTTGCGCCAATGCACCCCGTGGAGCTCGCTGGCGGGCATGCCATTGTAGCGCGTTGGGCCGTTGTGCATGGCTGGTCTTCCCTCCGGCTTTGGACGCTTCGCTGGGATGGGCTGGTCGCGCCGATTGCAACTGGCATCCGCTAATTGCCTATGCCAATTGCGGCCGCAATTGGCATAGGGATGGTAGCGTGCGGCGGCGGACAGTCAAGTCGGTGGTCCTGACCCAAGCGCGGCGGCAGCTGCCGGGCCCCATCGCCGCGCGTTAAGATCACGGCGTCCGGTTCACTTCACTGTGCCCAGTTCATCGCGGTCAGGGGGCGACTGGTGCAGCTGGCGCAGGTGCTATGGCGGCCGCCACGGCCTGCGGTGCAGGTGCGGACCCTCAGCCATCCAACCCAGTGGCGGGAGCGCGAGACCCAAGGAGGAGGAGGAGGAGGAGGGCGGGTGTGACCGAGGTCCAGCCAGAGGGTGGTCCAACCGTCGGGCGGATGCTGGTCGGCTCCATGCTCCGCCGGCTCCGTACCGAGCAGGGCCTCTCCCGCGAGCAGGCCGCCGAGGCGATCCGCGCGTCGGCCTGGAAGATCCACCGCCTGGAGAACGGCCAGGTGGGCTTCAAGGACCGCGACCTGGTCGACCTGCTGGCGCTCTACGGGGTCACCGACCAGCAGGAGGTCGCCGCGCTGCTCGAGCTCGCCCAGGAGGCCAACGCGCCCGGCTGGTGGTTCCGCTACGGCGACGTGGTGCCGCCGTGGTTCCGCACCTACATGGACGTCGAGGCGGCGGCCGCGGTCATCCGGACCTACCAAGGCCAGCTCGTCCCCGGCCTGCTGCAGACCGCGGACTACGCCCGCGCCACGATCGATGGGATGCTGCTGCCGCGGTCGCCTGAGGAGGTCGAGCGCCGGGTCACCCTCAAGCTGGCCCGCCAGCAGGTCCTGGAGCAGCCCGACGGGCCGCGGCTGTGGGCGGTGGTGGAGGAGGCGGCGCTGCGGCGGCCGGTCGGCGGCACGCGGGTGATGCGCGGGCAGCTCGAGCGGCTGATCGACGCCACCAGGATGGCGAACGTCGTCCTGCAGGTCCTCCCGCTCAGCGTCGCGGTGCACCCGGCGATGACCGGGGCGTTCAGCATCCTGCGGTTCGCCGACCAGGAGCTGCCGGACGTGGTCTACGTCGAGCAGCTGACCAACGCGCTGTACCTCGACCGGCGCGACGACGTGAACCAGTACCTGCAGGTCATGGACAGCATCAGCATGCGCGCCGCGCCACCCGACCGGACCGTGGACCTCCTCCAGGGGCTGCTGAAGGACTCCTGAGGACCCGACGAGGAGGTCAGGGCTTGCGGCCCACGCCGCCGAACATGTCGACCTCGGCGGGGAGGCCGGCGCCGGCCTCGGTGGGGTCGGGCCGCCACCGCGGGCACGACACCACCCCCGGCGGCAGCAGCTCCAACCCCTCGAAGAAGCCCGCGATCTGCTCCGGGCTGCGGGGGTGGTAGGGGATCGCGCCGCTCTGGTTGTAGGCGCGCTGGGCCTCCTCCACCACCGCCTTGTTGACCACGTTGGTGCCGTCGTCCAGCGCCAGGTAGCTGCCGGGCGCCAGCGGCTCCAGCAGCCGCCGCACGATCGACCGCGCCTCCTCGTAGTCGCCCACGTGGCCCAGGATCCCGAGCAGCATCAGCGCCACCGGCCGGTCGAAGTCCAGCGTCCGCGCCGCCGCCCGCACGATCTTGTCGGGCTCGCGCAGGTCGGCGTCGAGGTAGTCGGTGGCGCCCTGCGGGGTGCTGGTGAGCAGGGCGCGGGCGTGGGTCAGCACCAGCGGGTCGTTGTCGACGTAGACGATGCGGCTGTCGGGCGCCATCCGCTGGGCGACCTCGTGGGTGTTGTCGACGGTCGGCAGGCCGGTGCCGACGTCGAGGAACTGGCGGATCCCGGCCTCGCCGGCCAGGTAACGGACCACGCGGGTGAGGAACTGCCGCGAGGTCCGGGCGGCGGCGACGATCTCGGGGAAGACCTGGCGGAACTGGTCGCCGGCGGCGCGGTCGACGGGGTAGTTGTCCTTGCCGCCGAGCCAGTAGTTCCAGACCCTGGCCGAGTGCGGCACGGAGGTGTCGATCGCGCCCGGCTCCTGGCCGGGCGTGGGGGGGTTGTCGGACACGGGGGACCTTCGCTCTGCAGGGGGATGGTGGTCGTCCTCGTGACTCTAGGTCGTACCGGTCACGGCAACAACTCCCGATTTGGGGACTTGACGGGGTCGATGCCGGCGGGGCGTAACGCTCGCGGGCCGTGGAACGCTCTTCGGAACGTGCACGCTAACCATGGCGATCACGAGTGGCCCCCGTCCGGCTCCCCCGACGGGGGCCGCTCGCTGGTGACCCGCGACCGCTACGAGCTCGTCCGGCCCCTCGGCGGCGGCGCCGTGACCAGGGTGGTGGAGGCGTGGGACCGGCTGGCGCGCCAGCGGGTCGCCCTGAAGGTCCCGGTCAGGCCGTTCGCGGGCGACGAGGCGTTCCTGGACCGGTTGCAGCGTTCGGTCGCGACCGCGGCCGGGATCGTGCACCCGAACGTGGCGGCCGTGCACGGGATGGAGCGGGAGGGCCGGGGCGCGTTCGTGGTCGTCGAGCTGGTCGACGGGTCCAGCCTGCGCGACATGCTGGCCGACCGTGGCCCGATGCCCGCCGCCGGGGCCGCCAGGGTCGCCGCCGGCGCCTGCGCCGCGGTCGCCGCCGCCCACGCGCTGGGCGTCGCCCACGGCCACCTCACCCCGGCCAACATCCTGCTCACGATCGACGGCCGGGTGAAGGTGACCGACTTCGCCCTTGCCCAGGCCGCCCAGGCCTCGGCCCAGCCACCCGGTCCTGCCGCCGACCTGCGCGCGCTCGGCCGCTGCCTGGGCGCGATGCTGACCGGCCGCGAGCCGGTCGACGGCGAGCCGGTCCGCCTGGGCGCCGACGTGCCGGCAGAACTGTCGGCCATCGTCAGCCGCCTGACCGGCGACCCGCACGGCGGCGAGAGCTACCAGTCGGCCGCCGACGCCGGCCGCGACCTTGCCCGCTTCCTCGCCGCCGTTGGCGCGGACGCACGCGGGACGGCGCCGCAGCGTACCGGGCCGGCGCAGGGTGCACGAGCGGCGCCCGACGCCCGGCGCTCGCAGCGCGCCGGCCCGGCGCCGGCCGCGGCAACGGGGTTGCCGGCCCGCCGGGCCGTGGCCGCCGGGTCGCCGGCCCACCCGGGTTCCTTCGCCGGGTCGCCGGCCCGCCCCGGTGCCTCTGCCGGGTTGCGGGCCCGCCGGGGTGCCGCCGCCGGGTCGCCGCCCGGCCGGCGGACCCGTCGGCTGGCCCTGGTGGGGCTGATCGCGGCCGCCGTCCTGACCGGCGTGGTCGCCGCCGTCGGGCTCGGCGGCGGGCCGGGGACACCGGCGAGCGGCCAGGCCGTGGCGCCGCCGCCGACCGAGGTCCCGCCGAGCACCACCGGCCGGCCGGCCACCACCCGGGCCCCGGCCACGACCGTCCGGTCGCGCACCCGACCCTCGACGACGGCGCTACCCTCCGCCGGGCGGCAGACCACGACCTCCGCGGCGCCGACCGCTCCCGACCGGCGCGTCGTCCCCGACGTGGTGGGCCTGCACCGGGAGCAGGCGGCCGACGTCCTGGCGCGGGCGCGGCTCGAGGTCCAGGTCCTCCGGGTGCCGGTCCAGGACTCGGGGCAGGTGCAACGGGTGGTCGCCCAGCAGCCCGAGGCCGGCCGGCTGGCGCCGGCCGGTTCCCAGGTGACCCTCCTGGTCGGCAGGAAGCGGCCGACGGGTTGAGCAGCACCCGTGTAACGCCCGCCAGCCCCGCAACGCTCCACGTAGTACATGGGGATGGTCGAGGCTCGGGAGGAACCTGATGCGCAATCCCGACGACGGCTGGGAGCCTCCGCCGCCTCCCCCGGCGTCGAGCCAGCCCTCGCGACCGGTCTCCGCGTGGGACCCACCACCGGCGCGCGACCCGGGGTCCGGAGCGGCGGCAGGCACGGCCCCGCGGCCGCGCAAGCCGCCGTGGTACCGGCGGGCATGGTTCGTCGGCCTGGTGGTCATCGCCGTGTCCGCGACGGCCGGGGCGATCGTCGGGTCGCAGGTGCCGTAGGCACGCCGGCTACCCGGCGGCCACCGCCCGCTCGGCCTCGGCGGCGCTGTCGGGCTGCTCCTGCCCCAGGATCGACCGGATCTGGCGGTCCAGGAAGTAGTGCTCCTGGGCCCACAGGTGCAGCCCGAGGCCCAGGCGCATGGCGCAGCGCTTGAGCGCGTCGGAGGCGGCGTCCTTGAGCCGGGCGCCGTCGTGGGACCAGTTGTGCACGTCGCCGACGTCGCCGACCTCCTCGACGCGCACCCGGCGGCCGTCGACCGTGCAGGTCAGCCGCCAGACGCCGCCGACGACGACGTTGTGGAGCGCCGGCGTGCCTGCCTTGGCGCGGCGGCTGCGGCCCTGCGGGTCGGGCGCCACCGCGGCGACGTCGCCGCGGACGACCTCGACCAGCTCGAAGTCGAACGGGCCCACGATGCTCAGCAGGCGCTGGTTGACGACGTGGTGGGCGACGTAGTCGTTGCCGTCCTTGCGCTCGACGAAGCCGTCGGGGAAGCGGCGGGCCAGCTCGACGAGGTCGTGGGCGGGGGCGTCCTGGGCGCGCGGGAGGTCCTTGGTGGGGGTGGTGGTCACGTGGCCGGCTCCTCGGAACATCAGGGATCTACGCAAAAGAGCGTACCCGGACCCTGTGACACTGGAGCCGGCTACCGTAGGCGCCCGGAGCACGGACGGCAGCGCACGAGGAGGCGGACCATGGCGATGGACGGCGTGGCGGTGGCGCCGCTGCGCCGCGGCTTCGAGGGGCAGGTCCTGCTGCCCGGCGAGGACGGCTACGACGACGCCCGGCAGGTCTGGAACGCGATGGTCGACCGGCGGCCGGCGGTCATCGCCCGCTGCGCCAGCCCGGCCGACGTCGCCGCCGCGGTCCGCTTCGCCCGCGGGCGGGACCTGGAGATCGGGGTGCGCTGCGGCGGCCACAGCGTCCTCGGGCTGTCGGTGCCCGAGGGCGGGCTGATGGTCGACCTCACCCCGCTGCGCTCGGTCCGGGTCGACCCCGAGCGCCGGCGTGCCTGGGTGCAGGGCGGCGCGCTGCTGGGTGACCTGGACCGGGCCGCGCAGGCGTTCGGGCTGGCCACCACGGCGGGCAACGTCTCCCACACCGGGGTCGGCGGCCTCACCCTCGGCGGCGGGATGGGGTGGCTGGCGCGGCGCCACGGGCTCGCCTGCGACAACGTCGTCCGCTTCGAGCTGGTGGACGCCGACGGCGAGCTGCGGCACGCCAGCGAGTCGGAGAACCCGGACCTGTTCTGGGGCCTGCGCGGCGGCGGCGGCAACTTCGGGGTGGTGACCGAGTTCGAGTTCGAGCTCCACCCGGTGGGGACGGCGGCGCTGATCGTCGACCTGTTCTACCCGCCGGAGGAGGCAGCGCCGGCGCTGCGGCGCTGGCAGGAGCTGATCGCCGAGGCGCCGGCGCAGGCGACCCTCACCGCCTGGGCCGGCACCGCCGGCGAGTGGCCGGTGCTGCCGCGCGAGCGCCGGCACCGGCCGATCGTGGGCCTCGGGTACGTGTGGGTGGGGGACCCGGCCGAGGGGCGGAGGCTGCGGCGGGCGCTCGGCGGCGGGGCGGCGCCGGTGGCGGAGCAGGCCCGGGAGCTGACCTACCTGGAGCTGCAGCGCGTCGAGGACGACCTGCAGCGCCACCGGCTGCGCCGCTACTGGACGGGCCACTACCTGCGCGAGCTCGGCGACGACGCGATCGGGGCCTTCCTGTCGCTCGGCGCCGGCGACGGCGGTGGCGATCCCGCGCTGCTGCCGGCCGGCAGCTTCCAGAGCTACCGCGGCGCGATCGCGGCGGTGGGCGACGACGAGACCGCCTTCGGCCACCGCGACGCGCTGGTCGAGTTCGTCGCCCTGGCGAGCTGGACCGACCCGGCGGAGGACGGGGCACGGATGGCGGCGGCGCGGCGCTACGGCGCCGCGGTGGCGCCGTTCGCCAGCGGCGTCTACGTCAACGACCTCGCCGACGAGGGGGAGCCCGGCGTGCGCCGCGCCTACGGCGCCGACAAGCTGGCCAGGCTCGCCGCGCTGAAGGACCGCTGGGACCCAGGGAACGTCTTCCACCTCAACCAGAACATCCGCCCCACCGGACGACCCCGCCCCGACCGCTGAACGCGGTGCTAGGCTCCCGGCCAATGCCCCGCACCCTGGTCCTCGACGGTCCACGCCAGCTGCGGCTGTCCGAGCAGCCCTCCCAGGCGCTGCAGGCGGGTGAGGCCCGGCTGCGGGCGCGGCTGAGCGGGATCAGCCACGGCACCGAGCTGAGCCTCTACCGCGGCACCTCGGCGTTCGCCGACAAGGTGTTCGACCGGGGCCTGCGCGCCTTCGTCGCCCCGCCGGCCGGCAGCGTCGCCGCCTACCCGGTGACGCTCGGCTACGAGATGGTCGCCGAGGTGGTCGAGGTGGCGCCGGACGTCACCGACGTCCAGGCCGGCGACCTGGTGCACACCGGCACCCCGCACCAGGAGGAGACGGTGCTGGACGTGGCGGCCTCGATGGCGGCCACCTACCCGCTGGTGCGGCTGCCGACCGCCGAGCGGATGGAGCGGGGGCTGTTCATCAGCCTCGCGACGGTGGCGTTGCAGGCCGTCCACGACGCCGGGATCAAGCTGGGCGACGCGGTCAGCGTCCACGGGCTGGGCGCGCTCGGCCTGCTGGTGGTGCAGATGTGCCGCTTGGAGGGGATCCAGAACGTCTTCGGGGTCGACCCGGACCCGCGGCGGCGCACGCTGGCCGCGGGCCTCGGCGCCAGCCACGTGCTGGACCCGAACGCCGAGCTGCCGGTGGGCCTGCAGATCCGGGAGCGCAACCAGGGTCACGGCGTGGACGTCGCCATCGAGGTGTCCGGCCTGGACCGGGGGCTGCAGGGTGCGCTGGCGGCGGCGGGGCTGGGCGGCACGGTGGTGGCGGCCGGGTTCTACCAGGGCGGCGCCGTCAACCTCCGGCTCGGGGAGGAGTTCCACCACAACCGGCTGTCGCTGATCGCCTCGGTGGGGGCCTGGGGGGCGCCCAGCCGGCACGCGCCGCTGTGGGACCGGCGCCGGATGCTGGACACGGCCATGCGGCTGCTGTACAGCGACCGGGTGGTGGTCGACGGCTGGCTCGGCCGCAGCTTCCGGTTCGACCAGGCCCCGGCGGCGTACCGCTGGCTGGACGAGCATCCCCTCGACGCCGTCAAGGTCGCCCTGGTCTACGGCGACGGCGTTGCCGGCCAGCCCTAGCAGGGGGAAGGGAATGGCCGACCAGGTAGGCGGCGGCGCCGTCGGCGTGGGGCTGGTGGGCTACGGCCTGGCCGGGTCGGCGCTGCACGCGCCGCTGGTCGGGGCGGAGCCGCGCCTGCGCCTGCACGCGGTCGCCTCACGCCATCCCGAGAAGGTCCACCGGGACCTGCCGGCGGTGCGGGTGGTGGCGACGCCGGCGGAGCTGCTCGAGGACGCCGCGGTCGAGCTGGTGGTGGTCGCCGCGCCCAACCGGCTCCACCACCGGCTCGCCGCCGCGGCGCTGGGCGCCGGCCGGCACGTGGTGGTCGACAAGCCGTTCGTGGTCGCCTCCTCCGAGGCCGACGAGCTGATCGGCCTCGCCGAGCGCCGCGGCCGCCTCCTCAGCGTCTTCCACAACCGGCGTTGGGACGGCGACTACCTGACCGTCCGGCACTGCGTCAGGGCCGGCCTGCTCGGGCGCGTCTCCACCTACGTCTCCCGCTACGACCGGTTCGTCCCGCAGGTGGCCGGGGGCTGGCGCGAGCGGCAGGAGCCCGGCTCCGGCGTCCTCTACGACCTCGGCGCCCACCTGGTCGACCAGGCGCTGCAGCTGTTCGGGCTGCCGGCGACGGTCGTGGCCGACGTCGGCGCCCAGCGGCCAGGGGCGCTCGCCGACGACTACTTCCACCTCGTGCTCGGCTACGGGCGGCTGCGGGTGATCCTGCACGCCGGCTCGCTGGTGCGGGCGCCCGGCCCCCGCTTCGAGGTCCACGGCGACCGGGGGTCGTTCGTCAAGCACGGCCTGGACCAGCAGGCGGTGGCGCTGGAGGCCGGCAGGCGGCCGGGCGACCCGGGCTGGGGGAGCGAGCCGGAGGACCGCTACGGGACCCTCACCACCGAGGTCGGCGGGCTCCAGGTGGCCGGCAGGCTGGGCACCCTTCCAGGGTCCTACCAGTCGTTCTACCGCGAGCTCGCGCAGGCGATCCGGGGGGACGGCCGGGTGCCGGTGGCGGCCACCGAGGCCAGGGACACCGTCCGGGTGATCGAGTGCGCGCAGCGGAGCAGCCGGGAAGGGCTCGTGGTCGCCGTCGGCTGAGCTCGCCTACAGGAAGCGTGCCAGGAACCGGGTGGTGGCCGGCAGCGCCTCCTCCGGGTCGCCGCGCAGGCGGCACTCCAGCGCCAGCCAGCCGTCGTAGCCGACGGTGCGGAGCGCACCCAGCGCGGCGGCGAAGTCCAGGTGCCCGGTGCCGGGCTGGAGCCGGTTGGAGTCGTCGACGTGCACGTGCGCCAGCCGCGGCCCGGTGTCGACGATCGCCTTGGCCAGGTCGTCCTCCTCGATGTTCATGTGGAACAGGTCCGCGCAGACGCGGACCGAGTCCAGGCCCAGCTCCCGCTCGACCTCCTCGGCCAGGTCGACGGCCTGGTCGAGCCGGTTGACCAGGTAGTCCTCGTAGCGGTTGATCGGCTCCAGCGCCAGCCAGACGCCTTCGCGGGCGGCGTGCTCGGCGAGCGCTGCCAGCGCCTCCAGCAGCACCTTGCGGTCCTCGCGGGCGGCGCGGGGCGGGGTGAACGGCGGCAGCCGCAGGCTGAACATCCCCCAGCTTGCCGGGGTGAGGACCCCCTTGCCGCCAAGCTCGGCGATGACGCTGAGCTGGGAGCGGAGCTGCGCGACCGCGTCGCGCCGGCGGTCGGCGTCGAAGTCGCCGATGAAGTGGTCGGTCTCCGGGCAGACCGTCTCCATGACCACCCCGGCGCGGGCGGCGGCGCGGAGCTCCGGCAGGCGCGCGGCGAACTGCCCGTCGCCGCGGGCGCGCAGCTCGATGCCGTCGAACCCCGCCCGCCGCGCGAACTCGAACCTGGCCTGCAGGCTGCCGCCGGGCAGGAGCTGTTCCTGGCAGGAGAGCCGCACGCTAGGCCCCGGCCGCCTCCATCTCCGGGGTGTAGCGGCCGAACCTGGCGGCGCCGTTGAGCTCGGCCCGGTGGTAGTAGGCGCGCTGGGCCGACGGCGCGTTGGCGGGGTCGCCCTTCCAGGCCTTGAGCGCCGGCGCCTGCAGGGCGCGCCCGTAGGAGAAGCTGAGCTGCCACGGCTGCGGGCCCAGCCGGTTCATCGCGTTCAGGTGCGCGGTGGCCGCCTCGTCGCTCTGGCCGCCGGAGAGGAACACGACGCCCGGCACCGACGCCGGCACGATGTCGCGCAGGCAGCCGAGGGTCGCCTCGGCGACCTGCTGGGTGCCGGCCTGGGTGGGGCTGTCGCTGCCCGACAGCACCATGTTCGGCTTCAGCAGCATGCCGTCCAGCCGCACGCGGTGGCTCCGCAGCGCGGCGAACACCGCGGCCAGCGTGGCGGCGGTCGCGTCGTAGCAGCGCCCGATCGTGTGGTCGCCGTCCATCAGCACCTCCGGCTCCACGATCGGCGTCAGCCCCGCCTCCTGCGACAGCGCGGCGAAGCGGGCCAGCGCCTCGGCGTTGGCGTCGATGCAGGTGCGGGAGGGGATGCCGTCGCCGATGGTGATGACCGCCCGCCACTTGGTGAACCTCGCGCCGAGGTCGCGGTACTCGCCCAGCCGGCCGGCCAGGCCGTCGAGGCCCTCGGTGACCTTCTCACCGGGAAAGCCGGCAAGTGGCTTGGTGCCCTTGTCGACCTTGATGCCGGGGATGATGCCCTGGCGGTCGAGCGCCTGGGGGAACGGGACGCCGTCGGCGGTCCGCTGGCGGATGGTCTCGTCGAACAGGATGACGCCGCTGATGAACTCGCCGGCGCCCTCGGTGGTGAACAGCAGCTCGCGGTAGGCCCTGCGCTGCTCCTCGGTGGACTCCACCTCGATGGACCGGAAGCGCTTCTCGATCGTCCCCGAGCTCTCGTCGGCGGCGAGGATGCCCTTGCCGGGGGCGACGATCGCCCTGGCGACGTGGTTGAGGTCCGGTGCGCTCATGCGGTGCTCCTTGTCGACGGTGCCGAACCAGATCCTCTCGCTTGCGGCCCGGCAGGTCCATGGTCATCTACTGTAGGGCCGGTCCTGGTCGCCCCGGGCGGGCGCCGCCAGGAGGAGGGATCGCCGATGGCCTACCCGCGGCACCGCGAGGCCGACGTCGTCCTGCGGGACGGCTCGACGGTGCACGTGCGGCCGGTCAGGGCCGACGACGCGCCCGCGGTCCGCGCCTTCTTCCAGCGGCTGTCGCCGGAGTCGACCTCGCTGCGGTTCTTCTCCGGCTTCCCGGACCTGGACAGCGCGGTCCGCTGGGCGACCGAGCTGGACTACCAGCGGCGCTACGGGCTGGTCGCCACCGGCGGGGAGGGCGCCGTGCTGGCCCACGCCGGCTGGGAGCGGCAGCCGGACCGGCCCGACCGGGCGGAGGTCGCCTTCGCGATCGCCGACGCCATGCAGGGCAAGGGGCTGGGCACGATCCTGCTCGGCCAGCTCGCCGAGGCGGCCGACCAGGCCGGCGTCACCGTGCTCGCCGCCGAGGTGCTGCCCCAGAACCACCGGATGGTGCGGGTGTTCCGCGACAGCGGCTTCCCGGTGACCACCAGCGCGGTCCCCGGGGTGGTGCTGGTGGAGCTGCCGACCTCGCTGTCGCCGGAGGCGCTGGAGCGCTTCGAGCAGCGCGAGCAGGTGGCGGCCACCGCGGCCATGCGCGCCTTCCTGGAGCCCCGCTCGGTGGCGGTGATCGGGGCCTCCCGGCGCCGCGGCACGGTCGCCGGCGAGCTGTTCCACAACCTGCTCGCCGGCGGGTTCGAGGGCCCCGTCTACCCGGTCAACCCCAACGCGCCGGTGGTCCAGTCGGTGGTCGCCTACCCGTCGGTCACCGAGGTGCCGGGGCCGGTCGACCTGGCGGTGCTGGCGGTGCCCGCCGCCGCGGTGGTGGCGGCCGCGCGGCAGTGCGCGGCCAAGGGCGTCCGCGCCCTGGTGGTGATCTCCGCCGGGTTCGCCGAGACCGGCCCCGACGGCGCCGAACGCCAGGCGCAGCTGCTGGCGGCCTGCCGCGAGGCCGGCATGCGCCTGATCGGCCCCAACTGCCTCGGCGTGCTCAACACCGACCCGGACGTCCGGCTGCACGGCACCTTCGGCCCCACCGCGCCGCTCGCCGGCCGGGCGGGGTTCCTGTCGCAGTCAGGCGCGCTCGGCCTGGCGATCCTCGACTACGCCAACGCGCTCGGGCTGGGCCTGTCGTCGTTCGTGTCGGTCGGCAACAAGGCCGACATCTCCAGCAACGACCTGCTCAACTACTGGGAGCAGGACGACCGCACCGGGCTGGTCCTGCTGTACCTGGAGTCGTTCGGCAACCCGCGCAAGTTCGCCCGGATCGCCCGCCGGGTGGCACGCTCCAAGCCGGTGCTGGCCGTCAAGAGCGGCCGCTCCGCCGCCGGCGCGCGGGCCAGCTCCTCGCACACCGGGGCGCTGCTGGCGGCCTCGGACGTGACCGTGGACGCGCTGTTCCGCCAGGCGGGGGTGATCCGCACCGACACCCTCGAGGAGCTGTTCGACGTCGCCTCGCTGGTCGCCAACCAGCCGGTGCCCAGGGGCCGGCGGGTGGGGATCGTCACCAACGCCGGCGGCCCGGGGATCCTGTGCGCCGACGCCTGCGAGGCCGGCGGGCTCCAGGTCACCGAGCTGTCCCAGGGGCTGCGGTCCGAGCTGGCGGCGGGCCTGCCGGCGGAGGCGTCGGTCGCCAACCCGGTCGACATGCTGGCCTCGGCGCCGGCGGAGCACTACCGGCGGACGGTGGCGCTGGTGGTCGCCTCCGGCGAGGTCGACGCGGCGATCGCCATCTTCATCCCGCCGCTGCTCACCGAGCCGGCCGCGGTCGCTGCCGCGGTCGCCGCCGCGGCCGCGGGCGGGACCGTCCCGGTGCTGAACGTCATCATGTCGGCTGGGCAGCTCCCCCGGGAGGCGGACGGGTCGGCCGTGCGCCTGCCCGCCTACCGCTTCCCCGAGGACGCCGCCCGCGCGCTGGCGCGTGCCGCCGAGTACGGCGGCTGGCGGGAGCGCCCGGAGGGCAAGGTCCCCGAGCTGCCGGGCATGCGCCGCGACGAGGCCGCCGCGCTGCTGGCCGCCGCCATGGCGGAGGACGCGGGGGCGGCCCCGCGCTGGCTGGCCCCGGACGAGGTCGCCGCGCTGCTGGAGTGCTACGGCCTCCCGGTCGCGGAGTGGCGCCTGGCGGACACCCCGGAGGCGGCCGGGGCCGCCGCCGAGGCGCTGGGCGGGCCGGTCGCGCTCAAGGCGGTCGCGCCCACCCTGGTCCACAAGACCGAGGCGAGCGGGGTCCGGCTGGGCCTCTCCGGCGCCACGCAGGTCCGCGCGGCCGCCGGGGAGGTGGCCGCGGCGGTCGCCGCCGCCGGCCACACCGTCGAGCGGTTCCTGGTGCAGCGCATGGTCGGCGAGGGCGTGGAGCTGCTGGTCGGCGTCGTCCACGACGCCTCCTTCGGGCCGGTGGTCGCCTGCGGCGCCGGCGGCACCGCGGTCGAGCTGCTCAAGGACGTGGCCGTGCGGATCACCCCGCTGACCGACCGCGACGCCGCCGAGATGGTCCGCTCGCTGCAGACCTTCCCGCTGCTGGACGGCTACCGGGGCGCGCCAAAGGCCGACGTGCCGGCACTCGAGGAGCTGCTGCTGCGGGTCAGCGCGCTGGTGGAGGCGCACCCGCAGGTCGCGGAGCTGGACTGCAACCCGGTGAAGGTGCTGCCGCGCGGCGCGGTGGTGGTCGACGCCCGCGTCCGGGTGGAGGCGGCGACCCCCCGGCTGCCGTTGGCGGCGCGCCGCCGCTAGCGCCACCGGCCACCCGCTTGACCTGCTGCGGGGGAGCATGGCACAAGCATGGAGTACCGTCCGGGTAGGAGGTGGGTGGCGTTGACCGAAGAGCTCGCCGTCGTGGAGAAGCGGCCGGCGTCGATGGCGCGGATGGTGCTGGACCGGGTCGCGGCCACGCCGGACCGGGAGGCGTTCCGCCACCCGGTCGGCGACCGCTGGGAGTCGACCGACTGGCGGCAGGTCGGCGGGCGCGTGCGCGCCGTCGCCGCCGGGCTGCTCGCGCTCGGCGTGCGGGCCGAGGACCGGGTGGCGATCGCGGCCAGCACCCGGCTGGAGTGGATCCTCGCCGACTTCGGCATCCTCTGCGCCGGCGCCGCCACCACCACGGTCTACCCCACCACCCCCGCCCCGGACGTCGCCTTCATCCTGCGCGACTCGCGCTCGCGGGTGGTCGTCGCCGAGGACGACGAGCAGGTCGCCAAGCTGCGCGCCCACCGCGCGGAGCTGCCCGACCTGGAGAAGGTCGTGACCCTGGACGGCACCCCCGACGGCGACTGGGTCATCGGCCTCGGCGAGCTGGAGCGCCTCGGCCACCAGCACCTGCTGGCGCGACCGGCGGCCGTGGACGACGCGGTCGCCGCCGTCGGGCCGGAGAGCCTGGCCACGCTCATCTACACCTCCGGCACCACCGGCCGCCCCAAGGGCGTCCGGCTGGTCCACGACAACTGGACCTACGAGGGCACCGCGATCCAGGCGCTGGGGATCCTGTTGCCCGACGACCTGCAGTACCTGTGGCTGCCGCTGTCGCACTCGTTCGGCAAGGTGCTGCTGTCGGCCCAGCTCGCCGTCGGGTTCGCCTCGGCGGTCGACGGGCGTATCCCCAAGCTGGTCGACAACCTGCCGGTGATCCGGCCGACCTTCATGGCCGGCGCGCCGCGCATCTTCGAGAAGGTCCAGCACCGGGTGGTGGAGATGGCCGGCGGCGGCGCCAGGCGGC